>UEXM01000729.1_pt1 | contig 32621 bp, 72 predicted proteins | sample 1796661 | NCBI WGS metagenome assembly UEXM01 (sample SAMEA4772469, study PRJEB27181) | metagenome
TTGAGTGCTGGCAAGATACAGCCGCACTGCTATCGACTGACCTTTTTGCCAGCGGTTAGTTATAAAGAAGACTATTTATAGTGACAAGAGGAAAATTTAATGGATATTGCCACCGGAAATTGGTTTAGCTACCTAAACGAAAACATACTAACAGAGGGTCTGCGAGACATCGGGTTGCCCGAGTTTGTAGTTGATTATTTAGAAGAAGCGATGCCGAACGCATCCGAGAAAGCCAAGGTCTATATTGGCAAGAACTGGAAGGGGAGCAAGGGGCAGACGCGAGGCACGTTTATGATAACAAATCTCCAGTATGAGATGGTGGATAAGCTAGTCCGAGACTACGGCGAATATGTTATAGCAACCAAAGAAACGGGTGGCGAGATGGACCCAGAAGCATTAGAAGCACGCACAGTCGGCAAATGGGAAGGTGGCGTTGATGGAAAGCCTGTCCAGCGACAAGCGTTCGACGATGAACGTATTAAACAAGGCGAACAAGTCAAGTTTGTTATCCAGAACCTCAAGAATACCGTCGGCAATCCAATGGGAACTTGGCGCAAATCCTTTATGAAAGCTGTCAAGGCTCTAAGCAAAGCCGGCCTCCCAAGCGAAAAGGTCGAGGACACAAAAGAATACCTCGCCAATTTTTACCAAAACAACTTTGATTATTGGGTTACCAAATACTCTGATTTGATTGCATTCTTAAATGATGATCCCACCAACTATGAATTAGTCAAAGGCGAAGAGAACATTGATGAAGCCCACAGGATCGCAACCAATTATTTAGAAAACAAAGAAGACCCAGAGAATATCCTGCACACATTTGATGATGGATCATACTGGTATGACCTTGATGTATCCAATTGTGATGTTGAGGGTGCTCGTATGGGACACTGTGGTTCTGATAGTCGTGGCGTCCTTGTGTCTCTCCGTAAGAAGAAAGGCAAGCGCAAAGAGTCCTCGTCGTATGTAACGATGACCTGGAGTCGATACGAGAATACAGTATACCAAATCAAAGGACGAAGTAATGATGCGCCCCCCGAAGAAGTTTGGGGACACATCAAGTGGTTCATTGACAACTTGGGTGTTGAGAACGTAGAAGAAACCGGTGAACACTCAAATGATGAAGAGGGTATACGTGAGATGATCGAATACTTATCGCGTGAAACCTCCGCAAACTTCCACGGTTCCCTTGAGGATCGTATGGAGAAAGCCACTGAGTATTGTGATGGCGTAGATAATCGCTTCTACGACAACCGTGACGAGTTAGAGAATTCATCGATCAGCTATAGCCTCGAAGAATCTGATATGGGTGCTGAGGTGTATGTTTATATGTCCGCTGATTATAACTTTGATATTAACTTGGGATGGACTGGGGTGCGAGACACCGACGAAGTTTACAGAGCGAAAGATCAAGACTTCACACCAATTCCATCAACATACGGCACGCCTAGGCGCGAGTTCATCGCTGACCTCGGCATTGACGAGATGATGTATGAGATGCCCGGTAATGACGGAGATTATGAATATGAAATTAGGATGCTTGAGGGTGTGACACCCGGATGGCAAGTAGGAGATCCGGATTCAGAACCAACCGCACACTTAAGCATCACATTAAGAACATCTGATACAGCCGCGGCAGACGAGGACGGCGAGGTCCGTGAGTATGACGACTTTGCTGATAGTATGCTGGCTTTCGAGGAAGATCAAGCCGCTGCTGCAATCGAAGAGATCAGACAGGCATTGTCCGCCGGCGGTTATATGGCGAAGACTGCTTACGATAGAAATAAAGAAGGGCTCGAAAGTTTAACGGACCTAGATAAGTGGCACGTCAAGAAAGCGCAAGGTGGTCTTGAGTTTGATTGGACCGCAGAAGATGGCCAACCACTTCATTCATACCCACAACCTGTGCCACAACGCGCGCATATGTATGGTATGGGAACCGGCAATCAGATGGGCAACGTAAACCCCAGCGGCATTTTTAGAGAGATATTTGGATACGGAAAAAGCTATACTTATGGACGCACGCTAGGTATGATGGATGTAACGATTGCCCGCGTTTTCGCAGCGAAATTAGGCAACCTCGTAAAAAATAGTTTGAGAACTGTATCAAAAGATCAACAGTCATTCGACTTTGGCGATAAATACGAGGCAATCGATCCCGTTAAAGTTCTTGCAGACGACACAGACTTTGTGATTTTTCAGAATGCAAAATATAACGCCGAGGGCAACATAGATAGGTATCCGCTGATGACCATCAGTTGGCTTTATCGTATGCGTGTTAGCCCCAGTTCGGAAGAAGGTGAGTTCGAAGTCATAAGAGATATCGCAGAATACCTAAACGAGAAGCCAGAGCTTGTCACCGACGCCGCCAACGAAACCATTAAGTTTTACCTTGATGCTTTTATGGAGAACATTAATCGTCGCAGAGACAAGGTAATAAGCAACGAAGAGATCCAGTCATTAATTAACCAAACCAAGCAAATTTATGGGCCGGTTGCAGACGCGGCCTCGGAAGGATCTAGTGAGGGAGAAGTTGCAAGAAAGGTTCACACTATGGCAACTTGGTTCGAGGAAAACTATAGCGACATGAATGAAGCTGAAAGGTATATAGCAATTACACGGTTCCTTGGTCCAATGGCTGCAAACCGGTTCCGCTCTTACAGCAATGAGGGCGCTATTGATAATAACACTGGTGGTCCCGTTATGTTTCCTGAGATGGTTGAGGCACAACTCTTAAAGATGGGCGCGCCCAATAAGAAGCTACGCCCAACGCAAGAAACAGTCCCTGGCACAATGGGCGAACCAAGACCAGCACAAGAAAGTGTGGAGCAGCAGATCGCAAGGATAGAACGTATGCTTTCTGATCAGGCGCCACTGGTTGAGGAAGTTGATATAAGACTCTACAAGACATTTGTAGATGCCAAGATTTCAGCCGACAGAACTAAGAAAACAAAACAACTCCAAGATCAATTAAGAGGTATTACAAACGTAACAACAGTTACCTCAGAAGCATCGAGAGAAACTATTGGTGGAGAATGGGTGAGGCTCGCCATTAAGTTTACTCTTCAGGGTCAAAAATCTAGAGAAGAATTTGTCAGGGACTTTCTTGTTCCTTCAATGAATCAGGTTGATGGAGTTCAGGTTGCTAATGAGTTGGGCGTTGGATGGTCAATGCCCAGCGAGGTTACTCCAGGCAAGAAGTTGTCAGAAATATCCTCCTTGAATGAATATGGGTTCGGCGGTGGTGTGGCTAGCAACTTAGGTGCGCAAAGATATACGAGCGGAACAAAAATGATGACACCTCGGCCAATGATACAGCAATTAATAGATGACTGGAGCGATGGCGGAGTAATGGGGTATGACGCGCCCGCAAATTCAAGAGATATGCGCTATCACTCAATGTTTCCGATCGAAGAACTTTTACCGTTTATTAGTGACTGCGAATATCGTGGCGATAAGAAGGACTTTGATGGTCGTTATCAACATTTTATTAAAACAGGCCCACAGTCCCCCGTTTACTTGGCGATTGGTAAACTCAATCGTACTGCAAAAGTAACTGGCGGAGAAGATCTGATATGGTTCGCTAAAAGGGCCGGCCTAAAAGAATTACCAGTTTTTATTAGCTATCAACGTCAAGTATGACATCTCGCTCATAGTTAAAGTATGGGCGTACAAAAAATAATTCAACTTGTTGCTTTCGTTTCTTTAGTTTCCTTTGCTGCTTACGCGGCCGCAGTGGACGCATACAAGAGGCAGAATGAGATAAGTTATGAAGATAGTGCTGTAGTGTTTGCCCCGGGCGCTAGTAACGCACTGAGAAAATCGGTATTAAGTGCGGTTAGGGTTATCTCAACGCCCGACTATTTTGACAGAGAGGGCGCAACCGCTACATCGACAGGAACTTATTTTTCCCACAACAACACTGACTATGTAATTACCTCGGCTCACAGCATCATCGGAGATTGCTTCAGTACAATGATAATAGCTGATGAATATATGTTCAGTTGCACCAATTTTGTTTCACTCAACACCACAAAAGATATAGCAGTCATGGAAGTAGAAGAGATTTTCAATAGAAAACCAATAAGCATATCAGACATCTTGCAAACTGATGAGGTCTCTTTGAACACAGGGGTACACCAGAAGACTTATTACACTGGATACCCTCAAGCGATGGGGCCGTTTACATTTGAAGGTATGGTTGTCAGTCATCAAATTAAAAACGATTTATTTTTTATTAACTCATACGCATGGGCCGGCTCTTCTGGATCTGGAGTGTTTAATTCGGATGGTAAATTAATGGGCATAATTACCGCAGTGTCAGTGGCTAACACTGAATATGGCGTTGACGTGATGGAGGATCTAATTATAGTGACATCAATAGATCTATTAGATCTTCAAAGTGTCCTATAGGAGATAGATTATGGCTGATAAAAAGCCGTGCTTGAGCACATTAATAACTAAGCTGACTGCCGCTGATAATACAGTACACAGTCTCGCGGAGAGACTCAGAATGATAAAAGAACTTATTAGCACCCACTGTAGTGAGGAAGAAGAGATATGCCCAGACGTAGCCGAATCTGATAGGGCGGTCACCGAAGCGATTGAAAAGCTCTACGTGCAGGAATTAGCAACCCGAGAACCTGAAGGTGACGCATGATGAGCGAACACATCGAGGTACTAGAGGGTACCGCAGAACTTGAAGACCTCAAGCCTAAAAAGCCAAGCAACCGAGCCCCACAGGGAATTCGAACATTTACTGTTTGTAGGCAGCACGACGAAACTGGCGTTTCCGGTGAAGGGGTTGTAATAGAGGGGATTACTTTTGCCACTGGTCACACTGTGATACACTGGCTCACTCCTGCTCCAAGAGGGTCGATTGCTTTTTTTGATGCTTTTGATGATTTCTTAAAAATACATATAAAGCCGCACCCTACAAATAAAACGATAATTACGTTTGCTGATGGTGAGCAAACCATATACGATGGAGGTTAAAGATGACTTATAAATACTCAACAGGACAGAGAAAATTTGACGACATTCAATTTGAAGGTGACTCCAATACCGAGATTGACTTTGAGGATGATTACATAGCACTCGAAGCCGCTGGTAACCCAGTTTTAGTAGTTTCAGGCTCACAGGTCGGCATCGGCACGACAACGCCCACGCAAATTTTAACATTAAGTGCCACTAACCCAACTATTCGTTTTGAAGAGGGGGGAACTTTTAAGGCAACAATCGGTGTAAACTCTTCGGATAATATTCTGATTGAAAATAAGACAGTTAATAAGCACATTGTCCTTAAAGTAAACGATCAGGGAGTCATTAGGGAAGGTTTCCGACTCAATGGTACTGTGCCCGAGGTTGTGGTTAACGAGAGTTCTGAATCTCTTGTTGATTTTCGAGTTGAATCCAATAACAACACGCATATGTTATTTGTAGATGGGGGTAATGATAAAATTGGCATTAATACTAACCAACCTACAGAGATGCTAGATATTAACGGTAATTCTATCAGGCTCCGCAATAGTTTAACTCCATCGAGTGCGGGCGCACTGGGAGCGACTGGTCAGATATGTTGGGACGCTAATTATTTATACATCTGTATCGCTACTGATACGTGGACAAGAATTCCACACGATACTTGGTAAAACTAAAGATAAACGGACTAATTATAGTATGGACAAATGGTATAAATTCCTCAACGAAGAACGCAGAAGAGGCTATCAAAAAAGAATTAAACGATATATAAAAGATCGTGATGCGTTATTAAATAAAGGCGGTCAGAAAAATACGCCTCCATATACAAGCAAGATGGGAAACCACGTGACGTTTGATAAACAAACAAACAACATTGGTGAAGAAGTTGAACCAGAGAGCTTTGAGAAACAGCCATCTCTTGATGAAAGATTCTGGAAAGACGATGGCGACAAACTTTCACCAAAAATAGCAAGAAGACTTATAAAAATTTCTGAGGACTTTATGGGAAACTTGGAAGTGCCTGCTGTTATCGAAGACATCCGATTCACTGGCTCGTTGGCAAACTATAACTGGTCAAAGTATTCTGATGTGGACCTTCATATCGTCGTTGACTTTGCAAAAATTGATGAGGACACAGAGCTAGTCAAATCATTTTTTGACGCAGCTAGGATGCGTTGGAACGATACTCACAATATAAAAATCCACGGCTATGAGGTAGAAATTTATGTAGAGAATATTGGAGACGCCCATAAATCGTCTGGTATTTATTCAATCAACAACCAAGAATGGATAGTTGAGCCAGACCCATCGAGCGTCGATATTGACATTAGTCTAGCGCGAAAGAAGAGTGACGACATTGAAACACAAGTTAATTTAATACAACGTATAATCGACAAAGAAAAATATAAAATTTCCCTTCGAGCTATCGAGCGCCTGAAATCAAAAATTCGTCGTATGCGCAAGGCCGGCCTTGATAGCCCGAAACAGGAATTTTCACCTGAGAATATCGCGTTTAAGATTCTCCGTCGAGAAGAAGTGCTACAAAAACTGAGTGATATGAAGTATGATGCTTATGATAGGTTAATGTCAATGCCAAAAAAGAGAGGTAATGGTGAAATTCGCTGATATAAAAGAGAGCGACAAGGTTTTTCCTGGGGAATATATACTTCACACCCCAACGAATCAAATAGTCCTGTGTGGCTCGTTCAGTAGAGAGAATAACAAAGTGCGTGTCATGTTTCGCGGCCGAGTTAAAGAAGATGTAATCGAGAACTTCCAGAAGATAATTCTCAACAAAGCTTCAAGACAAAAAATGGAATACTCCCGCTGTAAAGGGTGTTCAGGCTAATGGCAACAGATCTGTTTTCGTCAACGAAGGAGAGGGCCAAAAGATTTGCCGAAAACATTTGGCTCAGCCAGCTGTTGTATGAAACGATTGAAAACCTAGCAGAATATGAACTGAAGTATGAAGCCGCTATTAATTCTGAAGATGAAATAGCTATGAACGAGGCTAAATTACAGATAGATGCCACAATCGCTTCATTACAATTAGCCTCCTATATGAACGAAGCAACACAAGAAGGAAGTTGAGATGACAAAAATATATATTTATTGTCTATTTGATAGATACGACAACTTTCTGGGTGTGTACTCCTCTCTCCAGGCAATCAACCGGGATGCGATGAAGCTCTGCAATACGGGAGCATCGAAAGTTTGGCTGTTTGACGCTAATACAAAAAAAGATTGTACGCTTGTTAATCTGAGAAACACATTTAAGGGAAAATGTGATTACGAGATAAAATATGCTAGCAGTGCCACAACCGTTAAAATTTTTAAGACAAAATTGAAAGAATAATCACCAACTGCGTAAAAAAACTTCTTTTCTTTTCTCGTAAACGTGTTATGTTAAATTTTCAACGCCTGTCCGTGTATTTATTATATGGGCGACAAATTTAACTATGGCGATTTGGTAAGATGGGTAATAGGTCACGAAGCATATGAGAGTGACGGTGAAGACCTTTTTGGAAAAGATCCGATATACAATCACGGAATCGTTATGGAAGTCTCAAATGTGGATCCGGGATGTATTATTGTACATTCAAGAGATGCTCTATGGGCCCCTCGACTTGTCATCCTTAACAGCACTATTGACGAAATTGAAATCCTTAGCAGCACGGAGATTAACAATGACTAGCAGACACTTTAGCGGAGAGAAAGCAACAAAAAAAGATGCAAGAAAAGCACTGATGGCGCATGCCGCCGGAATATTTGATGGTAGATATACTGTCAAGTTTGATAACGACGACGGAGGCTCGGTCATTAATCTTTATCTTGAAGTCGAAGAGCCAAGTCAGCCACTTCCTAAGTTTTTAAGCGAGGCCCTGTTTGAGTCTAAGTGGATGGGATGGCGCTATGTGATTACCAAGTGTCCCCCTGGCTACATCGACGCTATTCTTGAGGCTCCAGAGCGCGACGACTACTGACATTTCCTTGACAACTAATCGCTTGCATCTGGCTGTGAATGTGCTATATTAAGGATGTAGGAGAAACTATGGCTAAAGTTCAAGTCGGCGATCTCGTATGTATGTTTCGTCGCAAAAACAAAGGTATGGGCATCGTGCTGGAATATACCGATGATCTTGTAGAAAGATCAGGCGCAGGAATCACATTCGATGAGTTTATGGGTGCAATCAAAGATATTGGCGACAAGTATGATCAGCGCGCTACGTACCGCAGAAAACTCAAGGCGCATGCAAGGTATCCAGACCTCATCAATACGTGCCTGATTTATAATGCTAGTTGGGCTAAAAAGCCAAAAAAGGAATTTGTGCGAATTCGCTGGTTTGATTGTCCGTCTATGTATGAGACTGCAAAAACCAAGGAAATCGAAGAATGGTGTCCAATTGATTGGGTCAGAAAGGTTAAGTGAAATAGTTACTATGTGGATGAAAGTAGAACGCAGCCTTTATATAAGATGGGCGACCTTGTGCGCTGCGTGCACGTTTATTATAACTATCACTACTATTATGGATGGAACAGTGATGACCCAGAACCAGATGACGATCATTTTGGGATTATCGTCGATGTTGATTATGCTTGCTGGGATGGATACGAAGAAGATTATGAGATACTCTACATTGTACACTGCACCGATGGCATCCGCAGATTCTTTTCAGAAGATGAGGTCTTCAAAATCTCTTGACATCTCGTTTACAAAAAACACGCAGAAAGTCCTTGACTTCAGCGCCCATAAATGATATATTATTACTGAGCTTGATTGGTGGAATTGGTATACACAGGAGACTTAAAATCTCCCGCCCGTTTGGGCTTGCGGGTTCGAGTCCCGCATCAAGCACCATTTATTTAACAGGAGAGCAAACAATGATGAAAGCAGGACAAGTAAAGGCATGGCTAGATCAAGGGCCAGCAGTATTACTTCAAGAGTGTGATATTGAGGGCGAAGCGATCGCGATTGACGAGGTTGATGATGTGGTTGCAACCACCGAACGAGGGTGGGTAATCCACCTTCTTCAGACTGGTGAAATGTTAACGGTCCACGAAGAAACTTTGCACAATGGAGAGATGGATGTCTGATTATGAAGCAATCGGAATCGCGGAAGGGTTCGTTCCACACGAACGACCAGAAGAATACTTTGAAGCGTGGCAACATCTAATCAACACAGGATTAGCTTGGACACTCCAAGGTTGGTTTGGTCGCCACGCAATGCTGCTGATCGATGAGGGACACTGCCAGCACCCAAAGGATATTAGAGCACCGACAGAATAATATAATGATCGGGTTGTTAGCTCAATTGGTAGAGCAACTGGCTTTTAACCAGTAGGTTCCGGGTTCGAGTCCCGGACGACCCACCATTCACATATGGGCCTTTAGTTCAGTGGTCAGAGCGTCCCGCTCATAACGGGAGAGTCGTCGGTTCAAATCCGACAGGGCCCACCATTTTATAGATTGAGATTATATGAAACAAATAAACGAAGAACTCTTATGGGAGGCAAAAGTATCAGCACTACGATCCGTGCAAGACGGTATTATATTGTTGAAACAGTCTATTAAAACACTTGAGAGTAAAATAGACGGGAAAGGAATCGAGGGAGATTATAGCGTTAATCACGATTGCTTAAAATACTCACAAAAAATTTGGGGTGGATGCCTCAGATTAAGAGAACTTAAAAAACTGGAATTTGAACTCAAGGGCCTTGACCAGTTCGGTTTACCAATTAAACAAAAAGCCACGGAGGAATAACAAAATGGCATCACCAAAAAACAAGCAACAAGGCGGAACCAAAAAGAAGACAACTATTGGTAGTAGTCCGCTAACTAAACAAAAACAACCCGGACCACACGGTGGTAATAGAGGGTACAAAAAGCGGTATCGCGGCCAAGGAAAGCGTCGATGAAGCTATTAACAACTTTTGTTCTTATTGGCACGGTAGATTCAAAGGATGATTTTTTTGCCACCGTGGAGATCAATATGAACCCCGCGACCGAGCAGGTTGGCCACGCGATTATGCCGTTGGGGGCCTTCCCTTGCCAAGTAAAAGAGGGCGACAACTTTTATATTTTGAAGTTGACAAAAGATTCTTTACCTGTTATTATATGTGAAGAGACTAAGGAAACAAAATCAAAAAATGTTGGAGAATAATGAAATGATTTACACAGCCATTTACCAAAACAGCCAAGGCGAATTGACCACAGAAACCTATAAGGGCGAGATGAGTCGGAAGCACGCTTGGTTGGAGGCCGCCCAATTAGGAGGCGCAAAGGACAAATGTTTGATCGCGCTAGTCCCTGGTGTACATCCAGTTTACTTCTACGCTGATTACGCAGCCGCAGTGTCTGGTGAAATGTCAGAGTCACAGACACACGATGTTTATGAAATGCCCCCTGAAGAAGGTGTATTCGAGATGACATAGATTGCCGATAAGCACCAGTAGCTCAGTTGGATAGAGCATCGGCCTTCTAAGCCGAGGGTCATAGGTTCGAGCCCTATCTGGTGTACCATTTTAGGAGACAGCTTACCCGAACATAAACCAGAGTCGTTGACCGGACGCCAAAAGTTAACCCCAGATTATGCGCCTATAGCTCAGGGGTTAGAGCGTTGTTCTTATAAAGCAGATGTCGTGGGTTCAATTCCCACTAGGCGCACCATTTAACACACCAAACCGGAGCCAATTATGGGTTATCATGACCGCGACCTTTTTACAAGAAAGTGGAATAAACCAGAAGACAACAAAGTGGAAAGCGAGAATCCGCGTATGCAAATAATCTCGCCCCAAAAAAAGTTATACGATATTCAACAGATTATTAATAGCTTACCAAATAAACATATGAACACTTATGAATTGCAAGAAGCAATCCAAAAGATTCTTGACGGAGAATAAAATGAAATCCCCTAAACTAAATCAAGCAGTAGTATGCGCCGATGGTTTTTCTATGTCGGTGCAAGCCAATGCTACAGCATATAGTATGCCAAAGATGACTGGCGCCCCCGCTTACACAGAAGTAGAAATAGGATTCCCCAGCGCCAAAGAAGAATTGTTGATGGAGTGGTGTGATGAGCCAAGCGATCCCACCGGCACGGTTTATGGATATGTTCCAGCGCAAGTTGTTGTGAATGTCATTGCCAAGCACGGCGGTATGGTCGAGGGAGAGGTACCAGCGGGCATCCCAGCGTTGAGGGCATCCAGCCGATAGCCCGATCCGCGATTTTTTCCTTCGCCCAAAATTTTCCTTTCTTGACACCCGCTTGACATCGCACACCTTGACAAGCACTCGCACAAATGGTATATTAGTATTATGAAGATGACAATTGTAATAGACTCTGACGACATCAACGGCATCGAAGACGCACACAAGATGACTCGCCTGATGTATACGAAGTATGTTCGCACTGCTGCTGGATACGGTAACCTATCGTTTGGTAAGATTGAGTTTATTAAGATGCTGCGTAAGTTTGGCCGGGAAGCTGTGGAGAACTACAAGACAGACGAGAACTTTGAACTGGAAAGTATTGCATCACTAAGGTATACAAAGTATTTTGCTGATAAGGTATGGAGAGAAAAGGATGAGTGACCCGCAACCAACCGATAACCTTAATGTCATTAAAGATTGGAAGGCAGGAAAAAATGCGCGCAACCATAAGGGAACCTTATGGTCTGACGGTCCTATCCTGTGGTCACAACACCATAAGATTGGCCACCGTACTGAGGCTGGTGTATGTGTGATTGCAGACCTTGACCTCAAAGTTGATTCGTCAAGCTATGAACTTAATACTCAAGTAACGCTTATGCACATTCATCTTGCAAAAAGATTTGCAGACACAGTATTCCACCAGTTGGTTTGCGAGTCGTCGCCACTATTTATGAAGGAGTTACCATTTTAATGTCAGATGAAAATAACAATGTCGTTGATCTTGCAGCCTTTCGGAAACAAAGAGAGGATGAAGAAGCGGAAAAGATTCGCCTTGAGAAGGAAGCAGAGGAGCTTGAAGAAATCGAGCATATGAGATACCTGCTTGGCAATATTATGGAACAACTGGGCGATCCGACGAAAACGGGCTCATTGTTTTATGTTCCAATGACTGATGAAGATTACAACAACTATTATACGTTTGAATCAGGTTATAATGAGGATGGGTATTACGAAAGCACTTGGGAGTGGGAGGGCTTCGATGATTCTGACGGAGATAAAGAAGATGTTTAAGAGGGGAGATTTTGTTCGTGTTAAAAACACCACTCACGATGAGCGGATGCCTTCTTCACGAATGGGACACATTCTCAGAGAATATAAAACTATTGTGCATTATAAAGATAAAAAACCTGCCCCAACGGGAAGTTGGATGGTATTTATGACTAATGGAGTTGTTTTAAGATTTCATGAAATGCTTTTGGAGCACGTAAAAGATGGCACTGACAGAGACAGAAAAGAAACTAGTTGACGAACACATTGAAGTGTGTAGAAGAATGATAGCGAGACACAGACAAAAAATAATCGAACTGACGAGGCAAAGAAATGAGCAAGATTATTTCTTTAAGTCGTTTGGATTTAGGATCATCAATGAAAGTCGGTGACTTGGTTAGAAATATATCTGAGCCTGAACACGGTATAGGTATTGTTATGAAAATAGATATTGATATGTGGGGACAACCACAGGAACCTGCCGGTATTAAAGTTCTGTGGAGAAATCCGGTGTGGTTGTCGGAGGACGGTGGTTCTATTATGTATCAGGATGAAGTTGAGGTTATAAGTGAAGGTCGGTGATCGTGTCAGAAAAGCAAAGGTTGTAAAGACTAAAAACGCAGAAGGAACCATCGAAAAGATAACGCAGGATTATGTTATTGTAGTGTGGGATAAGATTAATGGTTACTGGCACTACACTCACGCCCAATCTCACAACTTGGAAGTAATTAGTGAAAGTCGGTGACTTAGTTGTGCATGGGCGCGGAACCATCTATCCTCACGGATACCTGTTGGGTGTTATTCTACGTGAAGTGTGGGGAGAGAATAGTTTTGAAAAACTTTTTGATGTGTTCTGGTTTCACTCAGCAAAAAAACAACTTATCCGTGAAGCAACACTGATAAGTTTGGAGACTTATAATGAAAGTCGGTGACTTGGTAAGATGGGAAAATGTCTTGAACGATAGTATGGATCATCATCGTGTTGATCACGGCCTCGTAATAAAAATGTCTCGCACCGGACACGATTCTGAATCGGCACAGGTTTTATTTACTGATGGCGAGATGTGGTGGTTTGATACTGAAAAGCTGGAGGTAGTAAATGAATCATAATAAAAAGGTAATATATTTTGTGAGCATCTGTGGAGCGTGCTCTGCTATTGCTTACATCATTGTTGTGATGCAAGGTGTTTTATGAAAGTCGGTGATCTGATAACTTTCAAGCCGAAATCGTTTGGTGATGAAGACTGGTCTAACCCTGGCATTGTACTGGATAGCTATGTGAGCGACGATCGGCAGGCTGGAGGCTGGAGAGATGAAATATGGGTTGTGTGGATAGATGGCCACAAATATATGGTCAACGAAAGGAACGATGATGTTGTTTACTTGACATCCTCTTTACAAAAGGATCCTTGACTTATGGTGCTGACGGTGATATATTATATGTATAGAAAGGAGAGTTTTATGGGAAGAACAGCTATGAAGATTGGACAAAGCAGAATGGCGATGACCTTAGTTGCGGTGGATGCCGTATGCTGGGGTGCGTTGGTATTCTTTGGTATTCACTTTTTTACGTGTGGGGTTTAATATGATTGGAGAATATGCAATGTTAGTCGGACTAGGTTTTATTATCGGTGTGGTCGTTTCTATGGGGTTAATGTGATTCCTGTTGAAGTTTCAATGCAGCCAGCACTTTTTAGGAGTCACACCGGCATTCACTATGGAATCGCCGGATCTGTGTGGATTGAGGTGCCTGATGGCACAACTCTTGATGAGTTGTCAGAATATATGGTCTACAAGCCACGCGAAATCACTCCTGTGGCTGGAGAAAAAACTTGGAGTGTAAAGGGTAGCAAAGGAAATGTTTACACAGTTAAACTTTCTGAAGGTACTTTTTCTTGCACCTGTCCCGGTTTTAGTTTTCGGCGCAAATGTCGCCACATTGAGGAGAAAAGAAATGAAAGTCGGTGATTTAGTTAAACTTAAAGGAGTGGATGATTCTCGCGCTGGGCTTATTGTTGAGCTAACTAAAAAGAAGTGCTGGCGCACAGATGCTCTAGGCCCCAAGGTAAACTGGGATAGGGTTGAGCCTGAGCCGCATGCGGTCACAATGTTCAGGAGCGACCGACTGGAGATCCCCATTGTGGATTTAGAGCTATTACGTGAAACTCGGTGATTTCGTTAGCGTTTGCTATTATGACCAGGGCATATCTGAGTGGACTACTCCATTTCACGGCTTTATTTGTATGACACCAAACGATCATGCTGATGCTGTATGGCAAATGTGGTGCATTGAGCGTAATACCTTTCACATCTTGAGTCCCCACAAAGATAGAATCGAAGTTGTCAGTGAGGCTTGACATTCCCTTGACAAAGAAACCATTGACTTTCACCGCTGCCTGTGGTATATTATATAGGTAATGAGGGAGAGGTTTATGAAAGTCGGCGATTTGGTGAGAGTAACAAAGAAGCTGGGGCAATACACGGTGGGCATTATTATCGGCAAGGATGACTTCAGCAATGGAGATCACTATATCAGAGTTAGAACAGCTACCGGTCGAGATACAATCGCTCACCCTGCTGATGTGGAGGTGGTCAATGCAAGTCGGTGATTTGGTAATAATGCCCGATTCAATCGAACCAATAACGGGCATCATTTTGAGAATGAAATCAGACGGCGAGAAGCACGGGCTTGGTCGCGTCGAAGTATACTGGGTGGAGGATGGTGAAGCATCGTGGGAGCCAAAGAAATGGTTGGAGGTGATTAGCAATGTTTGAGTTTATTATGCGTCTGTTCAAATCAGATCCGGGTTCAAAGATCCGTAAGGAGAGGGATAGAAAATATAAACAAGCCGTCCAACTACAAAGGGATGGCAAACTTAGGGAGTATGCGAAGATTATGAAAGAGATTGAAAAACTTGAAGATGAATACATCGAGGTGACAAATGCCGCAAGTAGGTGATATTGTTACACTTTGGGGCGCTGGTGAGCGCAAAGTTATTGTTGGTGTGAGGACAGAGATTGTCCCTGTGTCAGATGACTGGGGTGAGTTGAGGGCGAGAATGATGTATCGGCTGGCAGGTAAAGACGATCAGTGGTTTAGCGATCAAGACATTACAATCTTCTCCGCACGAAAGCCCTGACATTCTCTTGACATCTATTCTGTTGACTTGTAGCTGTTTTTGTTGTATAATATAGTATATCAAGTAAGGAGAGTTATGCAAGTCGGTGATTTAGTTAGATGCACAACAGTAGACGGCAAGCCCGTGGGTCTGGTTGTAGAGCGATTCAGCCCAGCCCACAGCCGCTTGGACTCGCCACGGGCGCGCCCAGATATATTCTATGTGCTGATCTCCGGCTATGAAGAACCCTTTCCGATCAGAACCAGACAAATGGAGTTAGTCAATGCAAGTCGGTGATTTAGTTAGAGAACCGGGTACAAATATCCTTGGGATCGTCATCAGTGAGGTACTGCAAGGTTGTGATCGTTGGTTCATTCAGTGGAATAACGGAGATATGTATTCGATGAATAGCAGACAGGTGGAGTTAGTCAATGCAAGTCGGTAGTTTAGTTCGTGAGACAATGGATGGCAACATTGGGGTCATCTTGGCGTGGGAGAGTGACGGCTGGCTCGTCAACTTCCCGAAGCATGGCATGGTGTTTCATATGTTGCCAAAGCTCTTGGAGGTGGTTGATGGAGCCGGGTGACCTGATGTATTGCACATTTGGCTCAGAGCCGGTGTTGTGTACCGTTGTTTCCAGAGAGCATTACGATTACTGGAACATTCTTTGGCACGGTCGAGTGATTACAATGCACTCATTATATTTGGAGGCAGTATGCAAGTAGGTGATATTGTTAGAAGTTTTCTTACCGAGCAGATCGGCATCATAATCAGAATCGGTGAGCCTGCGTATGGAATGCCCGGTTCGCTGCGTGTTATGTGGACAACGCAGGGTCTATCACTGTTTGGTCCCGGCAGTCAAGAGTGGTGCAGTGAGCGAAATCTGGATCTCCTGACATCCTCTTGACAAACTTTCTATTGACTATTGCAGCTACCTATGGTATATTATATAGGTAATCAAGGAGGACCATTATGGCCTATCTCAAGACAGACGACCTCGTAATCATCCCGAACAGAAACGGAAGCAATATCCAAGCCCGTGTTGTTGACATGCAGTTCCGGCGCTTCCGTCGCACTTGGAAAGACAAGGCGACAGGCGAAAACAAAAGTCGCTGGAAGTCAGTACCATACGCTGTGTGTGAATGCTTCCTTGGCGCGCCGATCGGCACCGAGTTTGTGATCCCCGGCTACAAGCTGAAGAACGAAACTAAAGACGGTGAGAAGCTGCTGGTGCTGCGCGACGAGTATGCGGCAGAGTTTGGTGGCCACTGGATTGACAAGATGATTGAAGATTCACGCGCAAAGCGGGAGAGTGCAAAATGAAAGTATGGGTTATGCAAGGAAGCTATGAAGGCGAGATGTTTAGCTCTGTTCACCTTACAGAGAAAGGTTGTGCGCTAGCGTGTATCTTTGACATCACAGAGTTTTTAGGTGTTGAGGATGAGGAAACTGCGCTACAAGTTATGAACAGTTGCTATCCTTATACAGAAACCGACGGAGAGCAGACCGAAGCGTTTGAATGGGATCCGGCGAAGCTGAAAGAAATGACGAGTGAACAGCTTTGGAAGATTTTTAGTGAGTGGAGTGAAATCAGTTGGGATAGAATGGCAGATCGTAGTTTTTACCTCGATGCAAATCGCGTGGAGATTCAGGGATGAAAGTCGGCAACTTGGTACGGCGATGTCATTATGGCGCGCCAAGTAAAGGCTGGGGCCCAGTCGGGATCATTGTCGGTTCTGCATTTGCAACGGACTATTGGATCGTCGAGTGGGCTGCTGACGGGAAGCGCGAGACTATAAGAAAAGAACACATCCAACTAGTTTACTGACATTTCCCTGACAATAAATCTATTGACAATACCCCGATTTTAATGCTATAATGGTTATACCAAGTAAGGAGAAAACCATGCACGCCCTTCAACTAATCAACACTTTCCCAAAGCTGACGCCGATGGAAGAAAACCAATCAAACCTTGAGGTAACCATCACAATGCTGATGATCCTCGCTCAGTCTGCACAAGAAGGCGATGAGATGCGCGAAGCACTTACAATCGCTGCGGCCGCACTTCACAACTCAGCGGAGGCGTAAAGATGGGTTATCGTTCAGAAGTTATCTTGGCAGTCGGGCCAGAGGTTATGCCACAGTTTATGGTCACAATGGCAAAGTCACCAAAGGCACGCGAGTTGTGTTGGGCAGACCACGATGAAATGGTTAAGGACTATTGCGACATCAAGGGCGCGTTCCTGTTTCGTTGGGGCGACATCAAGTGGTACTCCGACTATGAAGAAATCCAAGCCATTCAGGACTTTATGGATTGGTGTGAGGGCGAGCGCATTGAAGTTGAGGGCAAGGAAGTTGATGCTTCCGAGTATTACCGCTTCGTCCGCATCGGTGAGGAAATGGATGATAATGAGGTTCAAGGGTGGGGATTTGATATTCATATTGAAAGGACCGCAACCTATTGATTCTTAATAAAGAGAAAACTTGTCAAGCCCGTGCAAAATACCAAAAGGACGGGTTCAAAGTCGCCCATGAACCCACACCCTACGGGGAGTTGAAAGGTGACTAAGCGAGTGAAAGACGCGGTGAGGACAGCGATTCAGACAAGTCGCGGGCTTGACATTCTCTTTACATTTTAACCATTGACTCAAGCACTTTTTTAGTGTATAATATAGTATATCAAATAGGAGAAGATATATGACTAATGACATCCTTAACATCCGAGTAACAGAGCGAGAGCTTGATTTGATTATGGATCTGCTTCATGAAGCTGGCGATCGGGTTGATAGCAACGGGCAACCCGCTTTTGAACTCTGTCACGATCTGATGGAGCAATCGGGCCGTTCTGCCGATGAGCGGGAACCCACCGACATTCAGCCTGGAACCTCCTTTCTCATCGCAGAGGATGATTTTATCCAGCGTGGAATGGATGCGGCAGAGCAAGCGAAGATGAACAAAGCCGCATCAGTTAGCCGAGCACAAGAACGGCGCAATGAACGTATGATGCGTGGTACTGTCGGCGCAATCGCTAACGATCCTGTGGACTGGTAAAAATATGAGCAACCTATATTGTATTTATCTTATGTCAAATATGTATTGGGCACAACTCAACACATTCCATACGTGCAAACTAAGAAGTACACAACCCCCACCAGTCGCAGCGTACAAGTTTCCTACGGTCGAATCACAAGGCCAAAAAAACATTCGAGAGGCGCTGCGATACCCGATTCTACTCCACATCCAACAACAAAACACGCCAGTGCAGAAACCTGGCTTTACAATCACATTTTAGGAAAACTTTATGAATATGAAAACCTGCAAACACTGCAACGAAATCTTTGATCTTGAGGGTCACCTTAAAAGAGCAGCAGGAGGAAAGATTAACGAATGCCCGGATTGCGTTGAAGAACTTGGAACTGAGGTAGCCGTCAAATATACTGGCTCTGAGGCTGAAGGCACCGGATCGTTTTCGATCAGTCGCCACTCATCTAATGAAGGCCGCGAGAAGTTTATGAAAGACTTGAAAAATGGTGTGAATCTGGCGCGCTGATTCCTTGACATTTCCTTGACACGATCACCCTTGCAAACCACTGTCCGCTGTGTTATATTATATGTATAGAAAGGAGAGAAATCTATGATCAAAGTCGGAAACATGGTTCAAAGCAAATACATCGTGAAGCGCCATCGCGCTCGTATCGGTCTTGTCATGCAACTGCGTGATGGTGCTTTTGAAAACCAGCCGCTTGCACAAGTATATTGGCCACACAGCAGAACATTCGGCTGGGTCGAGACTAAGGATATGGAGATTGTAAATGCAAGTCGGTGATTTGGTAAGAAATCTTAACTCGGAAAGCGGCCTTCTTGGTATTGTTATTGATTGGACAGATACCAAATGGCCCGACAACACTCAAAATGTAAACCATCCAGTCGTACACTGGAACGACGGGCGCACATCTTGGATTATGGCGCATCGTGTGGAGGTTATCAATGAAGATTGGTGATCTGGTTACGTATTGGTATCAACGCCCGCGCTGGCTTAAAGGCCAGTCCGTTCACGTTGGTCTGGTGATCGAGACTGGCGTGTATACCGGCAATACCGACGTTAAAGTTTTGTGGACTGGCTACTCAGATCCGACCATCGAAGCAACACACCATCTTTCGCTCATTGATGATTCCTTGACATCCTCTTGACAACTTTCTTGTTGACTTTCTCTCTCGCATATGAGATAATAGATCATAAGTTAGAGAAATCAATCACCCCTCCATTGGAGAAAATCATATGTCATATAACGGAACCGTAACCTGCTCGCACTGCTACCAAACCGGCCACAACAAGCGCGCTTGCCCATCTCTTACTGCCGAGATCAAGCGCAGATATGAGTACCAGATGAAAGAGATCGAGGCATACCGCGCAATGAGCGATGCGGAGATCGAAAGAACCAACACTAATCGCCAGTGGAACATTGACTATCACACCAACAAAGCCAACAGCGCGCGCGAACTTTACTTGAAGCGCACCAAGATTGATCTTGCTACCGGCGAGAAGGTTTCTAACCAGGTTGCTAAAGCCGAGCGTATGAAGAACGTGACTTGTGGATACTGCAAAGAACGCGGACACACACGCCGCACCTGCATGCACGTCAAGCGTGACAAGCAAATCTTTGTCGAGGAAACGCGCCGCATGCGCAGCGCCGCACTGGAATCTGCTCGCGATTTGGGTATCGGTGTCGGCTCGATTTTGCCCATTCGTTCGACAGGCTATGACAAAGATGGACAGTGGCGCAGTGATCTTCTGACCCTGCGTTATATTAAATCGGTTGCATGGGATGACTGCCACGCAAACAGCACAAAACTAACCGTTACCCACGTTGATGCTCGCAAACTTGCAGCACCTGATCAGCACCGGTATACATCACGCGATCAGTTTGAAAGATTGGTGCAGGCTAATGACAAAGCATTGCGTTATGCAGATGCCGAGGGGCAGGATCTTCCTGTGTCGTCGCTCCTCCCTACGCTTGACCCACCGAAGGGCTGGCTCCAGCCAAGCGAGCAAAGTCTAACAGAAGCTATTAAGCGCGCCTTCCCGACGACTGGAAACGAATATAACAAGTCTCGCAAGTATGACTATGCCTATCCGAGTGGGATCACCAAGGACGTGATCAAGGATCTTGGGTTGCAAGAGCATTATGATGTCTCTTGACATCCTCTTGACAACTTAGTTGTTGACTTCTTTCCATTTTTCAAGTATAATAGAGTATATCAAGTAAGGAGATATGCGTGAAAGTTAAAGCTGTAATCAAGAAAATCAAAACTCACTTCAAGAAACAAGGCATTGATATTGATGTAGAATATAACGGAACGCGCTGGGCCTTCCAGCATAACGGTTACGTTGGCTCATTCTTGGCCAACGGAGCGATGGCCAGTGATGGCGCTGCTCAACTTGAGGCCGATGCTTGCAACTTCCACGTTCGCCGTTGTGATGACTACTCCGATATGCAGTCCGACTATTTTGCTGGCTCATTCCGTGACAACGCGAGCCAGATGATCGAGGCTCTACTTCCGAAGCCCGCAAAGTTTAAGGTTGGGCAACTGGTGAGAGGTAAGAGCAACAAGCGCGCTATGCGCCAAGGCTACGCTGGCAAGGTTGGGCTTGTGATGGCAGAAGGCGGCTGCGGCTTTGCTCGCGTGGCCTGGGTTGGCGACAACTCAAACAGTGAGCGATTCGGATACCCGACATTTCCAGAACGCGATCTTGAGGTGGCCTCTTGACATCCTCTTGACAACTTAGTTGTTGACAACCCCCCACTTTTAATGGTATAATGGTTATACCAAATGAGGGAAGAACCCTTTAGCGTGTGTTGACGCTAGCCCGGTGCATCGGGCAACTGACGGTTGCAAACGGCAGAAAACAATACGGAGGGCAGCGGCACTTCGGAAATACGCGGGTCTGAATAGTAAGACCAAAGCCGCAACATTTACCTGACATTTCCTTGACAACAAAACTCTTGACCTTTACATCATTCTCTGGTATACTTACTAAGTAAGATAGAGAAACAACCTAACTCCACTGGAGAGCCTTCATGTCCATTGATTTCGCAACATTCACAACCGTCGCCCCTCACATTCTTGACAGCAAGTTGCCTGTCCTCATCCGCGGCCGTCACGGTGTGGGTAAATCCGAGGTGGTCTATCAGATCGCTGCCGCTCGCAACTTGCCAGTGGTCGAGCGCCGCGCCAGCCAGATGACCGAGGGTGACCTTCTTGGTCTGCCTGACACTGCTGACACCGAGATCAATGGTCGCAAGGCAACCACGTGGAACGCCCCTGACTGGCTTGTGACCGCGTGTGAGCAACCTGTGATGCTGTTCCTCGATGAAGTGGACCGTGCGACTGTCGAGGTCCGTCAGGGCCTCTTCGAGTTGACCGACAGCCGCAAGCTGAACGGTTGGCACCTTCACGCTGACACCCTGATCGTCGCTGCCGTCAACGGTGGCGAGCACGGTGCTCAATACCAAGTTGGCGAGATGGATCCTGCCGAGCTTGACCGTTGGACCGTGTTTGATGTCGAGCCCTCTGAAGAAGATTGGCTGAAGTGGGCAAACGACAAGGTTGATGGCATTCTTTGGGATTTCATTAATCAGAACCGCATCCACTTGGAGCATCGTGGTGACTTTGAGCCTAACAAGGTTTATCCTTCACGCCGTAGCTGGAAGCGGTTTAGCGATACCGCAGTTTCAACCGGCGTTTTCGGTGAAGAAGGCGACCGTGACCTTCTGTTCAACCTTGCGACTGCGTTCGTTGGCTTTGAGGGTGCTGTAGCACTCCGCGACTTCGTTGAGAAGTACGAGTGGCAAGTAACGATCAGCGACATCCTTGATGCCGGTGACCTCTCAAAGACTGAGCAATGGGGCATCAATGACCACGCTGCTATGATTGAGAAGTTTGAGGCTTCCGATGTGTTTGCTGAGACTCTGACCGAGGATCAGGTGACTAACCTCGCTAACTACTTCGTGACCCTGCCGTCTGAGGTAGCTATGAAGCTATGGACCGTCCTCGGTGACACGGACAACATTGATAATGTTGTGGCGCTCCACAAGGCAGAAGCTGCCGATGGTCGGCGCGTGTCGGATCACCTTGTCGAGATCCTTGGGGGCAACTCTTGATCTTTAAGGTAGGCGACCTACTAATCAGGGAGCACGATAAATGCCCCTGTGTGGTCGTAGAAGCCCGCGAGACTACCACTAAGGAATGGGGACAGCTAAACGCCAACAGACGCCAATACAGGCTATTTGACGGCTCTAAAGCCGACCAGTGGTATGCTGACACAGTGATCAACGCCGCGTTTAGTGTTCCCATCCCTTGACATTCTCTTGACAACTTAATCATTGACTTACACCCTCTTTCTATGGTATACTTGTAAAGTAATCAGGGAGAACAAATGTCCGACGACACTAACAAGCCAGCCAAGCCTTTCAATCTCAATATGCATACTGCGCGCTTGCTTATGCGCGAGCCGTTCTTTGCTGCTCTGTCTCGTCGCATTGACAAGACCTCCAGCACCAGTATTCCGACCGCTGGCGTGCGTGTCAACCCGCATACTGCTCAGTTTGAGTTGCTTTACAATCCTGACTTCATGGGTCAACTAAAGCCTGAGCACCAACTTGGTGTCCTGATGCACGAGTTTTACCATATCATCCTTGAGCACGTGACTGGCCGCAAGCCTGCTGATGGCCTCAAGCGCATCGACAACATTGCGATGGACCTCGCAATCAATGGACTGCCTGAGATGGCTGGCAAGCTGCCTTGTGAGGCTGATCCCGGCCCTATCATGCACGATGGTCAGGGTATGAAGGGTGTTTTCCCCGGTGAAGGCCCGTTCGCGCACCTTCCGGCTGGCAAGTCTTATGAATGGTATCTTGAAGCCCTGAATGATATGGCTGAGAACCAAGAATCAAGTGACGGTGACGGCCAAGGTCAGCCCGGTGACGGTAGCGGTGACCCCTTTGACGGTGCCGACAGCTTTGATGATCACGATCAGTTTGGTGAGGGTGATTCTACTACTCAAGAGATCGCCAAAGAGCGACTTAAAGAAGCTGTAAAGCAAGCCGCCGAGGAAGCCCAAAAGGCTCGCAACTGGGGCTCTGTGTCTTCACATATGCGACAGGATATTCTAGATCGGGTAACAACTAAGGTTGACTGGCGCAAAGTTCTTCGATACTTCGTCAAAACAAGCCAGCGCGCTGACAAGCGTTCGACGCCTCGACGCCTTAACAAGCGGTTCCCTAAGATTCACCCCGGCAAGCGTGTCCGCCGTCAAGCTAAGATTGCGATTAGTATCGATCAATCTGGCTCTGTTGATGATCAGATGCTCGCTGCGTTCTTCTCTGAGCTTAACAAGCTGGCTGAGATTGCCGAGTTCACGGTTGTACCCTTTGATACCGAGGTAGCTGTTGACAAGGTGTACACTTGGAAGAAGGGTCAGACTAAGAAGACCGAGCGCGTGTTGACTGGCGGTACGTGCTTCGATGCTCCTACCAAGTATGTCAATGATGGTGACTTTGACGGGCATATCGTCTTGACTGACCTGTGCGCGCCTAAGCCAATCGCATCCAAGTGCCAGCGTATGTGGATGACCACCAGTGCCCACGCGGCCCGTCCCTACTTTCAAACCAATGAGCGCGTTATCGCAATCGACGCTTGACATTCACTTGACAACTTAGTTGTTGACTTCACCCCACTTTCTATGGTATAATGTTTACATCAAGTTAGGAGATTGACCTTGAAGTATTTTGTAAGTAAAACTGATGTTTCCCTCGACAAAGCTGGAAAGCTGGACTTTGCCGAGCGCGTATTGACAAAGCCGGACACCCTGAAGGCAACTAAAGAGGCTATCCGCCGTTATCGCGCCATCGGAATCGAGCACATTCACTTGTGTGAGCACCCTGCTAACTCGCGGCGATGGGGACAACTCCAACGCGCGCAGAACAAGCTGCGTAAAACTCGTAAGATGACGATCGCCGATGTGGCCGCTGACCTTGCCGAGCTTGAGAAAGAAGCTGCCGAGAAAGAAGCAAACAACTCCTAAGTTAACTATTTACAACAGAGGTATTACCTATGGCTCGCGCAACTTATAAAACCCGCCTTGAAGCACTGATCGCCAACTCTGCTATCTCTCAACGGGATCGCACGTTTGCCCAATCTTTGCTGTCCAACTATGAGCGCAAAGGTCGCTTGTCCGCTGGTCGGGCCAAGTGGGTTGCAACGCTTGAGGATCGGTATTCGCCTGAGAAGCTGTCAGCCGCTGCTGAAAAACACAAGACGTTTCTGATGCGTTTGGAACTCTTAAGTATTCGTTGTGAGCCGTCAAGCTGGGCCGCTGGGTATGTTGAGAGCTTGACCAACCAAGTCAAGAGTGATCGCCGTCTTTCTGATCGTCAGCTTCAGATTCTCAAGAAGATTGAGGCTGAACATGACGATGCTGCTGTCGCCGAGCGTAAGAAATGGATTGAGAGTTATACAAATAATCCTGATCTGCGTGCTGATGCTATCGTGGTTGCTAACTACTATATGGAAACCGGCTACTTCAAAGATACAGCCCGCGAGATTATTGGTAACGATACGTTTATCCCTACCTATTCTCAGTATAACAAGATGGTAAAGAATAAGTATGCTCAGAAGGTATTGGTAGCACATAATGATAAGCCAAAGTATGCGCAGGGTCAGCTTGTGACTTTCCGTTCTGCTACGCCAACCGCTCAACGCCGATGCGGTGATGGTTATCTCAAACTCAATGTACCTATGATGGTGATCGCTGCCGATGCGGCTCCGGTTACGTCTGCTGCTCGCGGTGCCAAGAAGTATAAGCTGTTGCCTGTTGGTAAAGCTGAGACTCTGATCGTCGAGGAACGCCACATTATGAAGGCGCGCAAACTTGGCACTGCTAAGAAATAGCGCGAGACTACAACAAAAGAATATACTTATGCAAATGTTTATTGTTGGTTATATCACAGGTACAACCGTTTCAGTTATTGTTATTGATTATCTTATACGTAATAGGAGTTAGTTTATGTCTAAAGTGTTTAATGATTATCCTTGGTGTTATACCGTTATGAAGTTTAATGTTATTTCATTCTCTACTATGGTATTGCTTGATACTTTCTGTATGTGATACCTGTGCATTGTTGTGGTGTAAAGTGGGTAATAGTGGAGTGTGGTGGTGACTGATGCGATAGTATTTGTCTGACAAAGCCTTTGTGTGTTTATAAATGTGTTGGAATGCGGTGGTATTTATCTTGAGACTTTATACCTATACGCACACACACTGTCAAGCACATATATTTTGACATTCTTTTGACAAGATGCTCCGTGCAATGCTTTTGACAAACCTTTTACAACTCGTTTTTGACATTGATTTGACAACATTAAATAACATATACGTTGACATACGGTCAGCGGTGTGATACAATAGAGTATACTTAAAAGCCTTGGAGGGCAATGTGTATAACAAGAAAGATCAAGTGATGGATGCGCTTGGCGGTGTGGCCATTGGCGTGGCGTTTATTATCCTGTGGATTGCGGCAGCGAAGGCTGATCTGGCAACCGTTGGCTTTTAACGTCGACTCACCGCAGATCCCTGCGAGAATACATTAAATAAATAGTGTAACAATATCGCATACTTAGTTAGGGTCTGCCTTATAGGGAGAGAACTTTATGCTGCGCAAGTGTATCAAAGACGCGAGAAAGTTTGCGAGAACACATAAAATAAAAGATAGAGCAACCAATATTGTAATTTGGACGCCGATTATGGTTGCAGTCTATATCAATGTGGCTATGTTAACCTATGCCTATTATAGAAGTGATAGTATTAGACCTAACAGTATTCACAAGTAATTGACATACGTGCTGACATATATCTGACATTTAATTGACATTCATATGCTTGTCAAAGAACTGTCAAATGCGTTAGGGGTACCCCCTCCCCCCTACCTACCCGAATGTATGTCTCCGCGATTGGCAGGGTGCGCTAGCGCAGGCTTAGCACCTTTTTAATATCGCTGAAAAAATTGAGATATTGAGTCCATAAAAAAATCCCCCCAAAATATTTTTCACTTTTAGGCACTACCTATTATATGGACGGCGCAGAGAAGATAGCACCTAAGTTTAATTTGGATAAGCCATCATATCGGTGTCCCAAGTGCAATGCAGAGATTCGTTGGGCATGCCCAGGTGATACCGGATACGCGTATTGTGCGAACTCACCCACCGCCACAAGAGTAATCGAATTACACAAATTGCACGAAATACAGTTTTGTGATTGGAAAGGAAAATGCTTACGTCGACCTAACGGGAAGGTAGAAATATTTTATTACCCATAATTACTACGTGGATAACGTTAGACGTAAATTTATAATAGGCGATTTAGTAACCATAGCTCCCGATTTTCGCAATACCGTGCTTGACTTTGACTTCGAGCGCTATATAGGTATTGTTATAAGCACCCCAGAAGAGAACGAATACGTCGTACGTTGGACAAATTCGCCGGTTAACAATCATTATAAAGGAATGTGGCACGGTGATCACTTGGTTAAGGTGGAAGATTACGATATGGAGAAAAAAATGCCGCGAAGGCCTTGCATTTAGTTGAATTATGAGTTATAATAGTCAAGTAGAATCGTTCGTAAAAGGTGACCTAGTCTTTTTTACCGGGTATCAAGTAGATAATCCACCGCTAGCCCACAAGATAGGAATTATTATGAGCGATGGAAAGGGCCGGAAACCCTATACGATGTATGAAGTCCTATGGATTTACAGTGGAAATATAATAACAGTAGCAGCTAAGCATCTTACTTTAGCATATACGAAATAACGAACTATTTATGAATATGAACATTACAAAAGAAAAGCTTGTTAAGCTTATAAACGAAGAACTAACGCGTGCAGACAAGTCCGAGATTAAAAAAATGATCGACGATGCAATTGCAAAGGGTGTTAAGCGCGACCTTAAAAAGCATCTTGAAGATGAGCTAGCGAAAGCTCTCAAATCGAAGGATATCAAGGGCGACATTGGGGAAATTGCCAAAAAGGTAATTAAAAAGCTTTATAAAGACCTTTCGTTCCATCACCCATACATTATCGACCGTATTAGAGTATGACACGCAATGCATCTATAGGGGACTGGATTAAAGACCAGTACCGCGCCGATCGATCATTGGGGCTTGTTATAAGTATGGATGCGCAGACTGACATGATTTTGGTTCGGTTCCCTAAAATTGCGAAAGATACTTGGATTGTGCGTGAAAACCGCGGCCAATACGTTGTTATATAACTATTTAAGACCGCTTATATAACAAAGGAGCTTTATATATGTACTATGGAATTATTTTATCGTTAGTGACATTGACAGCTGCAGCCGGTTGCGCAACTAGTATTGCAAAAGATCACGATCTGCTGCTTCGCGAGACCCAAAGGTGTCCTGAAGATGTATGTGGGATGCTACAGAAGGTGAGTGCAAAGACTTACAAGCCGGTATATAAGGAAAGCTTAATTAATAGCGACGAATGTAATTGGCTGCGCTAACTACTATGTGGGCAATTATAGATACAAAGAACTCATTGTGCTTGAGGTTGGTGACTTTGTGGTGGATATTAAGTATAACGAAGTCGGATTGCTTTTGAATCGTTTCAATTTAGTCGACTCAGGCTCTGCAATTAATCCCATATACGCGTGGGATATAATGTGGTCGGGATATCGCTATATAATGGGTGGCCAACCACGTCGCGCGCCGTATACCGAAGAAAGTCTAAAAAATATGATAATAGAAGACCTGTTAATGTTATATAAAAATAATTAGTATATGAAAGAAGACTTGAAAAGCCGGCTAGAATCTGTTATACTTAGTATAGGCGATATAGTTGTAGACTGTGTCAACAACGATATTGGTATCTTGGTACGCCGCATACGTCAATTCGACGTTTTGCTCGATGAATTGTATATATGGGAAGTGCGATGGATCAACAAAGCAAATCAAGAATTGCCTATGGTCGGAGCGATCGAAGAAGAATCATTAAAACTATCAATTGCCGTCGGTACTTACGAATGGCATTCAATAACTGGAGCTAGCATTGAGCTATAATTGGAACGTATATAAAGTATTTAAGAATGGAAACAGGGCGAAAGCACCTGTCACAACATTCGAAAGCGATGAAATCGCTATGAAAGAGCATTTTAACAATGTAATAAAGAAAAATTTTAGTGGAAAATTTGCTGACGCAAATTATCACATTATTCGTGCGGACTTACCTCAAGAGGAAAATCTTGTGTCTGAAGAAGAAAAATTTTCTAAAGAAAAAAATCGCGTTTTGGGGAGACTGGTTGCTCAACAAAATATCGATTACAAATATAAAGTTGGAGCGTCCCTTGTCTACTGTCGTGAGAGCGAATGGAAATGGCAATGGGCAGTTGTTGGCGCTGCTACTAGCAAATACCTTGCTGCACTCTCCCCGGGATTTAAAAAATATGGGGAGGCACAAGGTTGGATCCAAGATCTTATGGCGTCGAAAAGGAATTAGAGGCCATTCCAAAAGGAACATTGGTAAGAGTAACAATAACGAATCTTGCAGAACCGCCGACGTATTGTATGGGCGTTGTCATAGAAGAATCAATAAAAAATAATCAGACGCTATTTCCATCGGTGGTAGTATATAATTTAGAGACCAAGAAGATAACTCGCGAATTTCTTGGTACTTTAAAGGTTATATCTAAAATTGAACAGAGAAACAAAATTTAAACAATTTTATAAAGCTCTTTGTAATGCTGCGCTTGGAATTAATATAGGCCTGATCATATTTGCTTTCATAACTGGCTATTATGTTGTGATACCGCTAGCGGTGATAAATTCCCTTCTTCTTTCAGTTGTATATGTGATAGACAATAAGTAATCACTACTTATTCTGGAGGATATACTAATGAAACATATTTTATTGTCTGCTATGTTGCTAATTTTTTCTGCAAATGCGCAAGACACAATACCACCGGTTGCTGGGCCGGATTCACAAACCAACACAATTACTCAAATTGACTCATCTTATTCGGGTGTTGAAAAAGCTGTCAGAAAGGCAGCTGTCAAGGTAGTAACACGAACAGGTCACGGTAGTGGTGGCTTAATAAAATATAAGGATATGACCCTTGTATTAACTGCACAACATGTTGCTGATGGCCCATTGGGTGGTACATACCTGGTTAGTACTGAGAGTGAAGATCAACTGGCTGTCTTAATACACGCTGATCCGCTAAATGATATTGCAATACTTTATTTGGTAAAGGATTTCGAAAATGCAAAACCAATGAAGTGGAGAACTAACGATGTTATTTCTAGCGTTGGAGATGACATTACATATTCAGGATACCCATCTTGGCACAGCTTATTGAGCTTTAGAGGCTCTGTTGCTGGTTATGAATTGGCACCTGGCAAAGGACAACAGATTATTCTGCAAACTTACGGCTATTTTGGAAGCAGTGGGTCAGTTGTTTATGATGATGACTATAACATAGTGGGAATTTTATGGGGTGTAGATGTTCAAAGGGATGGAGTACACGAAAATATTGTATGGGTATCTCCAATTCAAAATCTTAATCTTAAATTAGCATTAGCTCCATTATGTACAGGTTTAAGCAATAAACCAAAAGCGTGTCGATGAGCACTAAATGGAATAAATTTCTAACTGAAGGTGAATTAAAAACTGTTGGTATCGTTGTTTGTTTAAACAAGGACCAGCAGTTTTTAATTATTAGACGATCGAATATTGATGAGCGCGAAGGCCAATGGACTATACCCGGAGGACACGTAGACGAGAATGATTGTACTATTGAAGACGGCGCGGTAAGAGAATTATTTGAAGAGGCTAATCTTAAATGTGAATTATGTGATTTGGTTTATCTAGGACAACCAAAGCCAGAAAAGTTTTATTTTTTAACATATAAGTGGACCGGGGATGTCACTGTGGACAAGCCAAATCCAGTAACGAATCAGGTTGAGCACGATAAGTTTAAATGGGCAACCATAGAAGAGATAAAAGACATAGCCAATAGTGAAATTCCGATCTATTTACTGGAGAAAGCTTTGGAAATGTCTAAAAATGAATGATTTATATGGTCCATTGGACGAAAAAAAGAAAAAACGTAAGAAAGCTGGATCAGAATCCAGCAAAGAATCGTCTTTGAGAGATTGGTTCGGTAGAAAGGGAGCCAAAGGAAAGAAAAAAGGATGGGTTGATTGCAATGCGCCCGATGGAAAAGGTGGCTATAAGTCCTGTGGGCGTGGATCCGGTGAGAGCCGTAAGAAGTATCCGGCTTGTCGGCCCACTCCAGGTGCCTGTAAAGAGCGTGGTAAAGGTAAATCATGGGGTAAAAAAGCTAAAAAGAAATCTAAAAAGAAAAACGAGGAATTATACATGGATTTGGAACAGATTATTCAAGAAGAAATAGAAGCAGCGATATCAGAATCACATTCAAAAGAACATGAAGAAGAACTTGAGAAAATTAGCGATGAATTAAAAGGCGCTGTAAAAATGCATCAAAGTCAAGCCGATCGTATTGATAAAATCTTAGATGAAACTGATGATGAGGAATTAAAGGAAGAAAGTAAGAATTGTGGATGCGGCAAAGACCCTTGTGAAACTTATGGTAGTTCTAATGGTAACGGCGTACGTATCAAAGTAGGTGACGGCTCTGTTTCTTCATTAGACGAAAAGAAGAAAAAGCAACAAAAGGGCAAAAAACGTGCTGCCAAGACTAAGAAGAGGGATAAAAAGAAAAAGTCTTCTGCTAAAAAGGATGCATGCTATAATAAGGTAAAATCACGCTATAAAGTGTGGCCAAGCGCTTATGCTTCTGGTGCTCTTGTTAAATGTCGCAAGGTTGGTGCTAAAAACTGGGGCAATTCTACGAAAGAGTCTCTTGATATTATGATTGAAGACGAATTATCGCAAGTTCTAGACGAAAAAAAGAAAAAAGCTTGTAAACCTTCCAAAGGAAAACGCTTTGCTAAGCGTGTAAACGGCAAATGTCGCTCATATGGACAAAAAGGGCAGGCAAAAGGCGGCGGTGACCGCATCAGGCCCGGTACCAAGAAGGGTGATGCGTACTGTGCGCGCTCAGCAAAGATTAAAAAGTGCAAAAACCCCCCTTGTGCCAACGCATTATCCCGTAAAAAGTGGAAATGTCGCGGCTCTAAGTCTATGAAAGAGGCCGTCAGGAAAATAAATGCTAACCGATGAACAAATTTTAGCTAAAACCAGTAAATTACTTGATATTTTACAAGAAAAGTGTTGGGATGGCCACGAAAGAAACCCAAAAGTCGCAAAAGGCAAACAAGGTTCTTGTCGCAGAAAAGGTAATGTCAACGAAAGCGAAAAAGTACTCAAAGAAGTCACCGAAGATGAAATGCGAGTGCTTGAAAGTGTACTGGACGACCTAGATCCAGCTAATTTGCCCCTTAATGACCTTTTCAGTGGCAAAATGCGTGCTGTTATACCATTTCCGACCATTGATCCCTCCACAGAGCTTGGAAAGTTCGCAGAATTCTTCAGAACTCAAGAATATGACGTGGATTGGGAGAAAGGTATGGTATATGCCGAGCGAGATCTGCGTAAATCTGACGATTTTCTTGATATGTTGGGGGGTGGACCGGAACCAAAGAAGAAAACTAAGAAGATTCAGATGAAAATCGGCAAGCTTTTCTCTAAATTGGCCGATTTAAGCCGAAGAAAAGACGAAATATACCAAAAAGTCTACGATCACTTGGATGGTATTGGTTATAAGTTGGCAGATGGCGAACCAGTTAGAACATCAGGCCGAGTTACCGGAAAAATGCTCAAAGCGGCGATCGATGAGAAGGAATATGAGAATTTTGAGAGAATTAACACTCAAATTTATTTATATGTCGTAAATCCTGGTGTTGCTGGTCCAGCCGGCTACAATTTAACCGATTTAGCCACTCAATACTTCCAATATTGGAAAGATAACGCCGGATATATCAAAAAAGAGATAAATAACATCGATAACGACAAATTTTCCATTATTATTACTCGACATCCGATAGATGTGCTCAGAATGAGCGATTTTGACGAGATTACCTCTTGCCACTCTCCTGCTAGTCGTGCAAGTGCCTATCAATCGTACTACAAATGCGCTGTAGCTGAGGCTCAAGGCCACGGAGCCGTAGCATACGTGGTTGAGACAGAAGAGCTTCTGAGCACCACTAATACGGGTAATATAGACAGTGCAGAGCAAGAAATCCAAGAAGGCGAGATATTTGCTGATGATA
>UEXM01000160.1_pt3 | contig 32605 bp, 50 predicted proteins | sample 1796661 | NCBI WGS metagenome assembly UEXM01 (sample SAMEA4772469, study PRJEB27181) | metagenome
AGAAGCAATCTATATGGAAACAGAGAAAAACTATGTTTTCCTAAAGGCTCTCGGTTCTTCACATCTTACGACTAACTCTCCAACTTCCCTTACAGGTTCGGCAAATAAAGGCATATTCTTCACTGGAGGAAACGAAATAAATGCGTCTACTGGGGCAGAAACCTCTTTGCTTGCAGGAACAAGTAGCAATTCTGACCCTAGAGCAGTCGGGTATGCTATCAACAAACCAAGTTCAATCTCCGAAGACCGCAGTTTCCAAGCAAAACTACACGATGAGTTTGGTACTAGTGACCCAGCCACCTTTGATACCGTCAACACTTTGATGGACTTTGAAGTGGTTAACATTAGTAAGAAAGACAACTTTTCGGAAATTGAATTGGCCCCTTACATCCCCATTACTTTGGGAAGAAAGGTAGAGTACCACTTTGACACTACTGAATACACCTTTACACAGGCCGCTACTGTTACTACAGTTTCAACAGAAACAGACGATTCTTACTTCATCACAACCTCTACTACCGCTTATGACTTGAATCCCGGAGATTCATTGTTTGTGGGGGACTCCAAGACTTTTGTTGGAAAGGTGTCTAGAATTGAGATTGCAACTACTTCTTTGGCAGTAGGAACCTATGTCTACTTGGACAGGACACTTTACAACTTTAGTGTGTCGGACATTGTGTATAGCGTCGCAAAGCCTACTCACGATTTGGTGTTTGTTAATGGAGCGCATCTATGGGGTGGGAAGATACTCACTATTCCACATCCTCTCTTGAGTAGCAGTTACGGAACCTTGCCGTTGAATCTAGAGAATATCAATTCGGGTTCCGGTGACTATGCGAAAAAACATGGACAACTCTACTACAAGATGAATGGGAGGACTGTTGGGAATTTCGGGCTAGAGAAGGGGCTTTTTAGAGATACGGGCTTCGGTTCTAGGTATATTCTTCCTAAGTTTTACAACAACAAATCACTTCTAAACCACCATAGCGAGGCATATCAATTCAAACCGAATGTCTTGTCAAGCAATCTAAACTTGTTTGACAGGACAGACAGTTCACATCGGTCTTTTCAAGTGGACTTTAGAGGCCATACTAGTTCATTTGGTTCAAATGGAGCAAATACTCGCATCCATACAGATGAGGACGAAAATAAGTACAAAGGTACTTCCTTTGAACAGAACATGGTTAAGTTTGTAGATTACGACCAATCTGCATTGAGACTGTTCCTTTACATCACCTCTGACCTATTGCCTTACTCTTCTCTTAGAGCCGATAGTCTCATGAGAAGCGATAAGACACTCAATGAATATTCTATGTTCTTTTCGGAAAGTAAAAACACAAAGGATTCCAGTGTTGGACTAGGAAGCCGACTGGCATTGCGGGATTCTAATTTCCAAACCTCTGCTATCCAAAGTAGTCAAGACATTTCTACTCTGAAACGCTTTGGCCTCATGCGTTTAACAGAGTTGTGTTTTGACTTCCTGTTTAACCCAATCAATCCCGAAAAGCCAATTCCTTCTAAGATTGCAGGGGGTATCTCTTACCAAATGGGTTCTTATGTAGTTGACCCGGACAGTTATGGGAACATGGCCGTTTCAAGTATCAATGGGACAACTATCACATTCAGTAGTTCTCAAACTTTGAGCGCAAATAACAAACTCTACGATGTGGATAATGGTCAATACATTGGAGAAATTGCTAGTGGTAGTGGCACCACATACACTCTTTCTGCTAACGGCAGACTAACCCAAGATGGCTCTAGGGCAAACAACGCAGTCGTCGTTGAAACAGAAGGGCATTCATTTTACGGTAAGAATCAAAAAGATAGCGTCTACAAAGTTCAACTGGGTTCAATAAATCCTTTGAAGTGCGTTATCCTGCCCGATACTAGTGGTTGGGGACAAGCGAGCGGCGACAAATATTACGGAGACAATGATGACAATGCTGTTTCTTTTAGTGGCGATGGTGAGATTCTTTTGCCTCTCTTTACCGATATAATTTCTAGTGGGGATGGTGGTGCTGGGTTGAAAGTTAACACACACTTTCCGGAGGCTAGCGACATTCGGACCATTCAAAATCTAGCCAACTCAATCCGCTACGCTACAGGAACACATGGCATATCGTCTACGATTGGAGTTGTCCTTGGAACTTATGAGGTTGAAAATGCAACAAAGCAACACCCGGCGAGGGTTGGAATGACAACTCAAATCCTAGCAGGCTCGGAAAGCCTTGCTCTGCTGGATAGCACAACCGATGCTTCCTTGAATCCAGTTGAGGGTTATCATGTTACTTTGCATGATGATGCCTTTCAATTCAAGACCGTTGAGAATCTAGGGGATACTTCCCATGATTTTCTCTCTAAGCCTTACGGTGTTGCTGGGGTGAATATGGTTTTCAAACCAAGGCTCTACACCCATACTCTACCAACGGTTACAGATGTAAAATCTTCAAATGGTGTTTTGAAGAAGAACACCATAAGTGTAAGCACCGGGCGAAATTCTTTTTTGAAATATATTGACTTGACTGGTTGTTATTTGGTTCCCGAAACAGGCAGACATGTTACCGGGACTGCTGTGACCACCTCAAACACCTACAATTTTGTAGACGCCACCGACAAATCTGTTTCCGAAGAACTGGGAATTAGCATGAATAACATCTCGCCCTTTAACTTCGTCCATATCGTTGCTCATGAAGTAGACGACACGACCTCAACTAATCACCATTTAATTACAGATTCCGCACTACTCAGTAATACTCCTTATAGAATTTTACAACCAAACGAAACTTGTCTTTACGACTTCTTTCCCGACAAACTAAACATTGGAACTCTCTCCTCGGAATACACAAAAGTACCGGGAGAGCGCAAAGTGTTCAGCACCAAAGACAACTACAAAGTGAGAGAAGGAAACGATGAGACTCCGGGTAACTTCATTGAGAATGAAGGGGTTCTATCTATGTTTGTCGTTGTAGATTCTGATAGGCAGAATGCTGGGCCAAGCCTCGTTCAAGATACTATTAGGAATGTTTTACCCGAAGGAGAACATTCTCTGTTCTTTAGTGACGGGGAGAATAGCAAGAAAATGAGCGTTATCTGTGAAGAGAATGCTTTTATTGATAGTATCACTCTTTCTGAAAAAGTCAACATGAAGGGCGTTGTCTCTGTCTCGGAAACCTTTACCGTCACTACCTTTGATGAGATGAAAATCAATCCTAACAGAGTCGCTATCGGTAGTACCGCTACTGTTTGCTTGGAAGCCGAGGACCTCATCAATGAATTGTTTGAACAAAACAACATTGATTTCACTATTCCGGACAACCCGGAATACCCATATTACCTTGCTCCTAACTTCAAAGGCATTGACCTTTATTCCGCTATCCGTTTCATTATGGAAAAGAAAGACTTTGTTCTCACGGAAGATGCCGGTACTTTCTCAGTTACTCAAGGAGATGACTCTTCGCATTACAGTAACATCACAATCAACGATACTGGTGACTTTAGACTGGTTGAATTTGAAAGGGAAACGACGCTATTTGATTTCTATAATGAGATTATCGTTTATGGTAGTTCACATAAAGCATTGAGAAAGGATTTGAGAAGTGTCCAAAAGCGTGGCAGAAAGACTCTGGAACACCACGATAAGACATTGGTTACACAGGAAGAGACTGATAAGAAAGCCTTTGAGTTGCTGAGATTGCATTCCACATTTAATCAAAAACTCATCATGACTGTTGGTGTAAAGGGTATTTCTCAACTAAGAGCAGGTGACATTATCAATGTGGAAATTAAACAAGAGAACATTGAGTTCGGGCAGTTTATGGTTCTACAAGTTGAGCATCTTCTTACTGGTCTGATGCGCCTAGAGTTGGGAAGATACTCCAAGCAACTCTCTGACCTTTTCTCGGAATTACTCATCACTACAAAGCAAATCAACTCTAATCTGAGAAATGACAAATTTGATGAAAAGAGCACATCGTTTGATTTCTTAGAAACCATAAAACTGAAAGAACTCCGCTTGCTAGTGAGAAAGAGAAGCACTACCGGGAACTTCCCCCTTGGGTTTAGTGAAACGCTAAATACGAGCACTCACGAATTGGGCTTTGAGGGCGGGACAGTTACTATTACCAACTTGATTGACGAGGACTTATCATGATAACAGACACTTTGAAGGAAGCCATCGCTACTTACCTAGCAACTGCCGCAACACCCTACATCAATTCGGGGAAGATTGGCTTGGGTGGTAACTCCACTAACCCCACTTCAACGGCTCTAGATGTTCCTCTCTCCGTGACCCCGACAATTATTAGGTCAAAGTCCGATATTAATGTGGTTGAAGTTAAACTGTCTATTGCAGGTTCTAGCATTCAAGGGAAGGTAATTAGAGAAGCGGGTATCTTTGACGATGGTAGCGCACAAAGCCCTACAAGAGATGATTATATGCTCCAAAGAGTCAACTTTGAAGGAGTTGGACCATTCGCAACAAATGAAACTCTTGAGATTTTTATTCTAATGGAGGTTGAGTAATATGGTAAGTAACCCTAATTTTTATGGACAAAGCACGACTGGAACACCGAATCAGATTGAAGATGGCGTAGATTTTCCACATACAGGAATAATCAAAGCCCTTGCTGATGGTTTAGGTCAAAACTATGGTATTAGCGGTTTTGATATTACTACTGATAGCGCAACCCAAATTGATGTTGGGGCTGGTGTTATTATCAGAGATGGTAAAAGAGAAGCCATTGATGCCGTTTCTAACTTGACTTTGAGTTTGACTTCTTCTGGCAACAATTACCATTTAGTAGTTGTTGATAAAGATGACAATATTGTAATTAGAAGCCCTAGTGCGGCAGATAAGGTTGCAGAATATACAGTAAGGACTTCTTCCGAAGCGCAAGGAGATACTATCATTGCAGTTGTTACATACAATGGTAATGACCCTATGCCTATTCAATATCTAACTGTTGATAAAGCAGAAAATTCTCTTTCGGTTGGCTATAGTAATAGCGGCACATATACTGAAGCCGGTTCCTTAACGGGGGATTCTAATGGAATCACAATGACGGGACTATACAAATTAGATACTCTACCTACTGCTACTGTGGATTCGGCACAGAGTAAAATACTTATTCAAGATGGAGATAACACAGATGAAATTAGAACGGTTACTGCTGGAGATGTTGGGGATTTAGGAAAACAAGACCTACAAGGAGTCTCTAATCTAGGAGCCACCACTACTACCAGTTTAACTGCGGCAAGTTTCATTAAAACGGGTGGAACCAGTAGTCAATTCCTAAAGGCAGATGGTTCTTCTGATAGTTCCACTTACTTGACTGTTGAATCCGATACATTAGATTCAGTTACAGTAAGAGGCAGTACAACTGCTAACGCTATTGGTATTGGGGGGCTAACCAATGATGGGCACTTATTGTCAAGCACATTAGATGGCGGATTAGCGGCAACAGATTTAGCATCAGCATCAAAGACCGCAAATATCTATTACATTACCGGGGCAGTTGCTTTGGGAGATGCACTAAATAAGCAGATTATTCAAATTAAAAATACTGATACTGCGTCAGTTACTATTACTTCCACTTCTCCGTTTGATGGAGGTGTTGGGTCATTAACAGACCAAAGAGTGACTACTACTACCACCGTTGTTTTGGAATCAAATGAAGCCATCACTTGTCAATTTAGAACTGATGGACCCAATCCTCAAGGGTGGTATATTCTTGATACTGATGTTGATACTGATACCGATACTGGAATCTTAAATGTTGTAGAAGATACTACTCCACAATTGGGTGGAGACTTAGATGTAAACGGTAATAGCATTGTTTCTACATCAAATGGAGATATTGCTATTGAACCACATGGAACTGGTAGTTTGACAGTTTCAAACAACATTGAAATCGCTGATGGTAAATACATCAAATGGGGAACGGATTCTTACCTTCAGTCTAACGCTTCGGGGGTTGATTTGACAATTCGTGCTACCGACGATTTAATTATGAATGCAACAGACGCAATCGGTCTACAAAATGGTAGTAACTTTACAATGTGGCTAACAGGAACTAATAGGGTAGGTGTTGGAACTACAACTCCAACCGCTACTCTTGATGTTGCTGATGGTAAAACATTTAGAACCCCAAGATTGCTAACAGTTAGTATTTCCGCAGATGACACCTTAACCGAAACCGAACACGCTGGTAGGTATTGCTTCGTAACTGGTAGTAGTCGTACAATTACTTTAGGGGCTGCGGCGGCTGATATTGTTGCAGGTATTCACTATTCCTTAATTAGCAACGACGCTAACGGATTTACATTAACCTCTACAAAAACCATGAATGGTTCTTCAAGTGATATTACCGTTGATGCTAGAAACGCAGTAACGATTATCGCTGATGGTTCTAATTATGTTGTATTGGGAGCGTGATTAAAATGTATTTGGGTGTTGCTGGTGCTTGTGCTGAACAAAAAGCAAATGCCGTAGATACAACTTACACTCTTTCGGAGTTATCTTTTGATTCGGTGGTAGACGCAGGAACAACCGTATTAGTGGAATTGATGACTTCTCCAACTGAATTAATCTTAACCTTAGAACCCGGAACTGGTGAGAAATTAGATGCTTATTCCTTTGATGATAGCACTTTACCCGATTTTACAACCGTTCAAAACACTCTTTCGGTAGGGAGTGGGTCTAATCCAAGAGGGAATTGTTTTGGTAATGGTGGGCAATACTTGTATGTTGCAGGTCACGCTACTCCTTATTTTTCTCGTCGCACTCTTACTATCCCTTATGATATTTCATCCGCTGGCTCACCAACAACAGGGACAAATGTTTTTGGAGCGCAGGGTATTGCTTACAAAAGTGATGGTAGTGTTGCTTACATCATTACAAGCACAGATGTTAGAGTGCTGACTCTCAGTAGTAATTGGGGGGTTTCCGGAACTTCAGTTACTCGGACTTTAGGTGGAACTGACGACGATGGAGATACTATTACTAGTTATACTGGTATTAGGTTTAAGCCTGATGGAACAAAGGTATTCGTGTCATATAGGGCAAACAACAACCCAAAGGTTGCAGAATACTCTTTATCTACTGCTTGGGATTTAACCACTAAAACCTTTACCTCCAGCATTAATATTGGAAGCAATATTGGATTATATACTGCGTCACAGAATGCCTATATTGCTGGCCTTGATTGGAATTCGGATGGTAGTAAATTATTTGTTTGTAGCATTCATGTTGATAATACAACAAACCAAACCAAGGTTGGCTTCTATTCTTGAAGTTGATATAGCAAGGTTTATTTTCTACACCTTGATGTGGGGCCATGAAGGTCTCAGTCTATGAAGTGGGGCCTAGGGACGGCCTTCAATCTCTACCGGTTTTCGTGCCGACTGAGATGAAAACTAGGCTCATCACCGCTCTTTACGATGCTGGCCTCAAAAAGATAGAAGAAACAAGCATGGCTCACCCAAAAATTGTTCCACAGATGGCTGATGCTCAAGAGGTATATCAGCGAGGAGCAGTTCTTGTTATGAATCAAAGAGGTTATGAGAGAGCGTTAGATACAGGAGCAAGGAAAATTAATGTGGTCTTTTCTCCATGTGAAACTTTTAATTTAAAAAACATGAAAAAGACCCGAAGTGAAATTATTTTGATGTATAAGACATTCATGAAAGTCCCAAAGAAAGATGTAAGAGTTTACATCTCAATGGCATTCGGTTCTCCTTATTCTGGAACCTTCAGTGAAAGAGATATTCGCTCTTGCGTTAAAGATGCAAAGAAGTTAGGAAATACCGTTGTATTCTCTGACACTATTGGTTGTGGAACTACTAAACAAGTAAAGCAATTTGCAAAGATAGCGAAGGAAGAAAAAATAAGAAGTTCTCTCCACTTACATCATAAGGGTGATGAAGAGAAAGCATTTGAGTTGGTCAAGGTTGGGCTCTTTTCTGGAATCAAAGAGTTTGACTCCAGTATTGGGGGGTTGGGGGGTTGCCCGTTCACAGAAGGAAGTGGGGCGAACATCTCAACTGAAAAACTCGTTAAACATCTTACTGCTTGGGGTTTCAATTGTGGCATTGTTCCGAGAGACCTCGCAAAGCCAACTAATTTGGCAAATAAAATCATTAGACTCCAAAGCCAGCCGCTTTGAAGTTTACAAATAATGACTGAGCGAAAAAAGACCTAAAAAAAAGTTGGGGGGAGAATCCTAAGACTCTCCCCCCGATAGGGTCTTTAGCGACCAAAAGCCGCCGCAGTTTCTACACTCCCAAAGCCGTGCTTGGTCTGTAGAGCCAACATAGAAGCCTTGTAGCCTCTTAGCCAGCGTTTTTACTTTACAGTATGGGCATTGTTGTTTCAATGTCATTTACGCCTAGCCTCATCCTTCCCGATAAGACGGTTCATATATTCCTCCACGGATTCTTCCGTGATATTTGAACCACCAAATGCGGCGAAGAAAAGAAGCATTAGCGCAACAAGGAAAACAATCACCCAAAACCATTCCCAACCAGTCATTACCAATTCACCTCCAAATCTACGAATTTCTCACCATTGATAGAGAACGCCTTCACAATCCCGTTTTCCTTTCCATAGTTCCACAGGTCATAGACAAGTTGAGTGTCTTTCATACAATATTCTACAACTTCATCAAATCTTCCCATCTTCCACAGTCTAGGAGCATCTGCGCTTTCCATGAGTTTAGAATCCTGCATCGTACATTTAACTAGATTCTTTAGCGGGAATCTCTCACCGTGATTCTTTAGAAGAACTTTAGATGTGTCAATGTATTGTTTCTCACTCAAATATTTGTGGATGCAATAGATATCCATTGAGTCACGCAGAACAGGCAAGTCAAAGGCCGCTAGGTTGTGACCTAGGAGAACACCACCCTTTTGCAAATGTTCGTCTAAGTCATACTTCAATTCACCAAGGGATTTGATAATGTGTCCAGACTTTGCAAACTCACCAACTGGTTCGTCAACATAAACAGTCCCGGTATTGCCATCCCAAGTAGCCACAGTTGACACTTGAAACATATGCGTGTTGCCGAAGCCCCCTATGTCGTGAGACATGTTTTTGGTTTCAATGTCCAAGGCTAATACTGACATTATCTCTCCAACCCGTTATATGCTTTCAATCCAATTAATGGCATATCATTCACCGGCCCAAAGTTTAGAAACTTTCTCTTGCTCCTTATCCACCTTTGGGCTATCCTTTGTAGGGATTTCCCTCTTGAGGAAAGCAACGATGTTTGAGCCAGCCACGGTAAGCATAGAACTGGATTCCCAGCCATCTTCACCGTAAGTGTTCAAAGTTTCAATAATGACCTTCGGCCCCTTCGTTACATCAAATACCAAATATGTGTTTTCCCATTTCTTCATTCTACATCATCTCCAATCAGTCGGATATATCTATACTTCCCGTGTGTTTTCTCATCAAACTTGTGTTCAATTGATTTAAAGTGCCTATAAATTTGCGACTTAGATTTATTTGCTTTCTCAATAGTTGCTTGAAGGTACTTACTCTTGTGAACATACCCTTCTTCGTCTTTCTTCATTTCTTTGTAGATTGACATGAATTGCGGTTCAAGAGATTTTTCAGCGATGCTCGCCTTCCGCACCTTTAGGCTCTGTTCAAGCCAAGAAACGAGACTGATATAACACTTCCTCATAACCAAAGCCGCTTCACGAACATGTTGACCAGTTACCAAGAACCGAGCATCCTTGTCCTTAATATTGAGACTGCGAGCAATACAAACGAGAATACTCATCTTGGTAAGGTTCACCATCAAGCGAGTGGTGAAGTTGGAGGCCAACTCAGCCACTTCTTTGCGACACTTGGAAAGTTCCGCTCTCATGTTCTTGTATTCAAGAATCAAATTTGCATTGAATCCATCAGCGAAGCGAATGGTCTTTGTTGAGTCCCCACCCATTTCTTCATGGTGCTCTTTGAGCATACTATAAATCTCCGTGAGAGCATTGACATACTTGTCAATGGGTTGATTGACTTCTTCAATCGTTCCAACCTTTGACAGTTGTTCAAGACGCATACTGTGTTGAATGTTATCCGGAACATCAACGATATACATGACCATTCTTTGAAGGACACCCTTCTCAGCAATAACGCTAGTGAGGTTATTCGGAGGATAGGTCATTGCCAGAACAGAGCGTTCCGAATAGCATTGCATAATCTCTCCACTAAACTTTGTTAGTGCTTTAGAGATAACCCAAGATTCACCAGCAAGAGTGTTCATCAAAGTATTGAGATAAACGATTGAGTTCTCTTTGTGCTGACTTTGCTTGAAGATACCAGAATATTCAAACTCATCCCAATGGGCAAGACCACTACCTTCCAAAAGGCCCGGTATTCTTTCATAACTCTTCTCGCCACTATCCGAATCAATCTCTTCATTGAATGTCCCAAGTAGAACGGAGTCGGTATAGTCAGTTACTCCAAAAATGTCAAACTTGCGAGGCATAACATGGCTGTCAACAGGAGAGGTCAAGGGAGGGTGGGTACCGATATTGTTGATTCTTTCAAAGGTTCTTTTGGCAACAGGGCCAACAAAGTTCCAAAGAGTTGATTTACCGGTACCGGAAGTTTGAATCCAACAAAAGTGGATTCGGGAATCTTCACGGTTTCTGCCAATTGGGACGGTCACGAAATCTTTGCATATTTGCCCAAGAATCGTAAAAAACGACATAGCGGCTGGAATCTCATTTTTGTGAGAAACCTTAGCGGCGTCTTCTTGGAATTCAGCCACAATCTTTGGCAGGCTTTCTGTTAGAGGTTTAGCAGTTTCTTCTGCCGCCAACCAATCTTCTTCATTTAATTCATATTCATCATAATTATTCATATTTTCACCTTCTCTTCTGAGACTAATGTAGATAGGATTCTCTTGGCTAGGGTTTCGCCAATCCCGTCTACGACCTGCATTTCAAATGCAGAACATTCACCTATTTCCATAATGGAACCAAATTGTTTAATCAGGGCTTTCGCCTTTTTGTAGGAGACTCCCTTAATTCCAGTCAACACATCAAGCCTCAAGTCATCCGTTGTTACTCGCTTGAATACTTCCGGGCGGATTGCTTCTCTTGTCATCGGTTTGATTTTAGAGATTGATGTTATGATTTGTGCCGCCTCTTCTTCACTAGAAACCCAAAATGGTTTCGCATCGGTATCAAGGGTTATTCTACCAATAGCACCAAGAAACTTATTTCTAAGCATTATTGCTCTTGACTTGATGGGCATTTTACTCCTTGAGTTTTCAATAACTGCCATGACTGCTTCATCAATTGAACCATAAACAATCACAATACAATGATTGTAGTGCCTATCCATATTATCCAATTGAGTCCACATACGCTTTGACATAATTGAACCTAGAAAATCAATAGATGACTTTGCCTCAAAGCAAACATCATCAAAAACATAATCTCCAATCTCAAGCCATCTTTTGTCTGTCTTAATGTTAAGAGCCTTCGCTTGCTTCTCAACAAGACCATACAGTTTTGATTTTTCTGTTTCCCTACTGTCAATAACCAACATCTTACTCACTCCTTGGGTATCGCCAACATTTGCCGATACAATAGCCATCGGAAATCAACTTAGCGCATGAAGGCGTGTTGTAATTCCCATAAACAGTAAACTTAGCGTGTTGCCGAGTGGTCCTCTCATCCCAATCCAACCACACATCTTCTTTCTCCCCAAAGGAGACTCTTAATTCTTCTATAACCAAATCCAGCACTTTCTTCTTGTCTTCTAGGGTATTCAAGTCCCTATATCCACTTAGTAAATCACGATACCAAGAAACCAAATACGCTCTAGAGATGTGTGCTGGGTTTTCACTCATTGTAGCGTTGTGTAGGCACGGAAGTATGGGTAGGGTGCCATCGTAGTCGGGGACCTCTACTTCGCCCTCTATCTCTTCTAGAGGGGGTGCTTCGGGGAAGACCGCTTTGATGGACCCCTCCTTACGGAAGGGGATTGTCCTGTGGCATTTAGCCAAAGTGAGGATGTTGGATAGGCCGTTCTGCAAATCATCATAAAACAGAGGAATGCAATAATACGAATTACCATTTCCATCACTTGAGGATAGGTTAACTGTATTGGGTACTCTACGAAGGCGAGTGATTTGTCCAACTCTGTCGTCCAGCGTTGAGTTCTCTCCGAGAAGAGACTTCATTCTTCGGAAAAAGACCTGTATGTTTCGGATTGAGCGGGTCTGTTCACCTTCAATGAACAGGTGGAATCCTCTTCCGGAAAAAAAGAGAGAGTGCTCCCACTTATTTTCTTTGACATGTTCCATGATAGTGCAGGTATCGCTGAAGGCTCTTTCAAGAGCACCTTCCCCATGAGCATCAAAATCAAGAAAGATTCTGTTTATAACAACAGAGTTCTCTATCTTAGCATTACCACTAAAGTTCTCAAAGTCATAAACCGTCGTGTAGACATTGGTTTTATTGTTTTGAACCCTAACGAACTCAATGTATTCATTCTTCGTTTGCACTATCTTTCTCTTCATTTGTGGGGCGTTCTTGATGTGACTCCCCGCCCAAACTTCCCTCGGAAACTTCATTCTTATTACCTCCAAAATTTACGGTTGCGCTTTCCAGCATATTTCTAATCGTTCCTGCTACTTCCCCTTGAATGTGAGTCATAACAATTTCTCTGAATACATCTTCTAAAGCCATCCCGACATAAACATCATTGATTTTTGTCTCTCTGGCCAATTGGAACCTTTCAATCACATTCATCTCAGAATAGATTTCCTTAGATAGAAGACCTATTGTTGCCTTGAGATTTGAAATCTCAGAAAAGGTCCAATTCTTTTTCAGCACTTTCATTTTTATTATATCATCCATAATATCACTTTTTTTCTAATTTTTTTAATCGCAGATATGTTTCTGCTTCTCTTTTCCTTATCAAGTTGATTGTTTTTTCTTGATAACTGATGAGTTTTTCTAACCGCTTTATTTGTTTTTGATAAACAAGGTTGAGACGAATAATAAACAAAGAGAGCAGAACAAATGCTACTAGCCCATCCACTAGCATTTATCTCACACCCAAGTATCGTCCTGCGCTCCCTCGCAGATACCAAAGTAAGAACAATGGGCGCATGTTTTGTAAAAGAACTTCGTTGGAAAGTTCTCTTGCTCATACGCTTGAATCAACTTAGCAATATTATCCTTAACAGAAGTAAGGCTTCTTTTCTTTATTTCTTCAACATAGACATAATTAGAAACAGGGTAATACCAACCCCAATGAGTTACTTTCATATCTCTCGTAAGGCCGTTTTCTTCAAGAACTTCATCGGTAGCATACTCAATTAACATTTGATAGAAAGCCATTTCTTGGCGCATTGATGTTTTCTTAAAGTCCTTCCAAGGGCCAGTTTTGAACTCAAAGGGAATAAGGCCGTTATTTTCAATAAAAATCCGGTCAATGATGCCTTGAATGTGAATTACATAATCCTGCATAAGTGGATATTTCTTACTTCCATCTTTAGGAATCGTAATCTCAGCGTCAAACTTACCCTCGTTAACTATGGGCAGGTATTCATGGGTTTTCTCTTCACTCCTTGCTTCAATATAGCGTTGTGCCTCAAATGCGGCTACATTCATTGAAATATCAAAATACTCATCAAGAGGGAAAAGGCGAGAACAGTAGTCAACAACTTCATCGGCAGACATATCTTCTGCTTTCTTCAAATCAAACTCATTAAAGAAATCCTCTCTGTGGTTGTGTAGAATTGTCCCCTTACGCATTGCTTCAGACTGGTCTTGTGGTAGCCTTTGGATATAACCAAAGTCGTACTTCTTCGCACACCAATTGTGTGAACCAAGAGAAGATTTTGTAATCTTCAAAATTGGTCTACTTGGGTCTTCGTATGCTGAAGGTTCCCATTGGTATGTGTATTCTCTCATAGATGCTATTCTTGCTTTGTATTTTTCATTTGTATTCATTACTTTCGCCCTCCATGGGCTTTACAGGTTTTTTGTGTTAGCGTGACCCATTTCTTACAACGGTTTCCGCTTGCGGCTGTTCCGGTACATCGGAAAATGTCGGGTGGAGTTGTTGTGCGACAACGCCAGCAAATGGGTACATAGTCGCTCTGTTTGTAAGAGACCGGCCTTACATTAATTTTCTTTTCGCACATGCTACAGAAATAAGACACCATTAGAACCAATCCTCCAAACTCATTTGCACACTTCCGTTCCTAATACCGGAAATGTTCCAATTCATTGCCTTGTAAATAGGCTCTGCTTTCTTGACCACTTGTTCTGCGTAGTGCTCCCAGTTCGGTGTGTATTCCTCAAGGTCTGCGTAAGTTGTCCCAGCAACATATTCAACGCTTCTCACTTCTTTCGTGAGAGGATGAACATAGGTTTCTGTTGTCCTTGCTTTCATGTGCAGGTAAGAGTCGTCAAAGGTCATATCTTTATTTTGCCAGCAATGCACAATACCGGCAATACCGGCAGATATGCTTGGTCTCTTCCCTTCAAGGGTAACGAAGTTGGAAGGGGTTTCTTGGCAGGGCATGTGATTTTTTCTTTTCTTGTGGCCGCAGATTTTTCTGTCTGCTACTTGCTTGAGATGATGCTTTGTTCCACAAACATCGCACTTTAACATAAAGCGGTTTTCTCGTAGGCGGCTTCTTTTTACAATCGTTTTAATTGGTATGCTACCGGTAAGGACATCACGATAGGTATCGTAAAGGTACTTATTGATTTCACGCTGAGACTTCTGTGAGACCCACATCTTAAGCGCATCAGTTTGCACTTGCTTTGCAAGTTTTGTCTCACTTACTCTCTTGGCAGTAAAACCAGTTAAGGTGAATTTGGGCTTTTGGAGGAAAACCCCGTCTTCCCAAGTAATCATTCCTGCGTTTCTGTTCTTCGTAACACCGACACCCAACGCTTCATAGTATTTCTCAAACTCCAAGACGACGGGATGTTGTTCAAGTCCGAGAACATTCGGGAACTTCTTTCTAACTTCATTTTGAATCTCCTCTGCTACTTCTTTGGCTTTTTCAATGCTATCAATCTGAACATAAATTGAATCAGTATGTCCGTAAACTACCTTCATATCAAACCCTTCTTACAAACATCATTCCAACTGGTTGATTGGCCATCTTAGCGACTTCATCTTGGATTTCTCTAACTGCTGAAAGAAGCGTGAGATTGGTCTTATCTTCTGCATATAGACCATCCAAATCCGATGCTAGGGCTTCTATCTTTCGCTCCATGTTCTTCACCCCTTCAATGAGGTTGTTCACGGTATGTTGCATAACGCTCATCGTTTTTATGTTTTCAAGAAGCAGGGCTTCCGTCTTATCTGTTTCTTTATTGTTTTCTTCATTCATAATATCACTACCAATAGTGTGATGATAGTTGCAATATTTACTGCATTTACCATCATTAAGATTTTGTTGCTTCTTTTTACATTCTCTAGCAACTCAGAGAGTGTGCCTTGTGTTTCTTTTTGCACTTCAATTAATTCGTCTAAGTTAAACATAGTATCATCTCATTACATCAATAGTTTTAGATTCAAAGTCGCACTTTCTGTTGTCACATTTGAATCTCAACTTGTTCAAGCCCACTTTATTCTCAGTTGCAAAGTAGATTTTGAATTGCTTTCTAAAGCATTTCGGGCAGATAAAGTTCTTCATTGTTTCATCTCTCCTGCTTCTTTTCTTAGGTTCTCTTCAGCCCAAAGAGGTTGCAAGTTCTCGTAATTGAAACAAGCATGTCTTTCCTCTTCCAAAGAAAGGTCAAACGAAGCACATGGCCTAATATGGTCAATGTGCCACTCTCCATAGTTTTGCCAAGTCATACCCTCTTTGAATTGAGAAGCAAGGTGTTTTTTCAATTCATCAACAGAGCAACCGACATACTGAAACGAAGAAATCTTATTTTTTCCTTTGACGAAGGCATACAATCTCGCTCTTAGACTAGACTTTACTCTCCAAGTAGAAGAATGCCGATACAAATGAGAAAAATCCCTCAACAAAGCCTCCTCATCACCATCGTAATCTGACTCTATGAGAAGGTTAAAGGATTTCTTGTTCCTCAACCACTCAGTCACTACTTCTTCCCAATGGTCCAACTTAGTTCCATCTAGCGATGCATTCTTCTTTGCAACTCGCCCACCATATTGATTGTAGTAGCACTTAACATGCCATACTTCGGGATAGTGTTCATGCTCTGCAATTGTTCTGCCTAGAACTTCGGACGATATATCCAACAGGCAACCCTCACACTTCATCCTTCCATCCCTCTAGCAACAAACGCCGCCGTTCTAATTGCTTCCCTAGCACTAGCGGTAATGCTAGCGGCCAAGTCAACATCAGCCCAACCGAAACCTTGGAAGGCAACAATGCCATAGAAAGAGGCCATCAAACGCTTGACTGCCATTTGGTTGTTGTACCACTTTTGGTATTCGCCTGTTTCGTTCTCTCTAGCATAGCGCATCTGTTTCTTGTACGAGTCACGCAAAGCCTTCAACTCAAGAACGGCTCTAGGGAGCAAACCAAGTTCATCGGTCTTGTAATAGTGCATACTGGGGATGTGGCCAACAGGTAGGGTTTGTAGGTTTCTAGGGACAAGAACATCAACACCAAACTCAGTCGGAGTAGGGCTCTTTGTTTCCCAAGAGATGTTTCTAGCAATCATCATACTTGGGTAGAGTTGAGCGTAGTCCATAGCGGCGACACCAAGATGCAAACCGTTTGTTCCTTCATCAAGCGGATTGTAAATCATTGCTCCCTCGTAGTCCTTCCTTTCAACTGATTTGTCACCAGTAGGGGCCTTCCAAGAAGCGTTTCTCATGAAGTAAATACTACCCATGTGGGAAGCATAGAAACAAGCATCAAATGGAGCCACTAGCAACCGCTGGAGAGAAAGAATCGCTTCACTTGTAAAGTTAGTTTCGTCAATCTTTCTCAGCAGTTCCACATCTTGTAAGGCGTACTGCAAATAGGCAACTGGGTCTTCTAACCAAGCACGGCGATAGAACTCATTCGGGTCTTCAAATTTAGTCTCTGTGTGCTTTCCTTCACCAAAAAGAGTTTGTGAAACATACTCAAGTGAGAGAGAAGGAAGTGTTCCTCGCTGAGAATCATTCCACTGTCGCTCAAAGGCCAAGTCAAGATTCAAGGTGATTCGCCCACCGATTGGCTGTTCAATTGGAGAATAGCCTTGTTCGGCATAAGCGAAGTAATAGCCGCTCTCGGACTTGTTTGATTTCACAAAGCCCTTTATCTGATTCATAGGGGAAATGATTCTAGCATCAATACCTAGAATAGCGGAGCGTTCTAGTAACTTAGGCAGGTCAAACTTCAACCCAAACCAAGCAATGAGCATATCGGGGTCTTCTGCAACAATGTGTCCAAGAAACCCTTCAATCATATCCTTCTCGCTAGTGTAATAGAAGAAGTTGACATTGTAATTCTCAATTGATAATTGGGAAGCCAAATCAGCATTAAACTCATAGTTCGGGCACCATACGAATTGATGGAAGTTCTTACTGTAATTGTCAAAAGCGACAATTGCGGTGATGGCACTATCATGTTCTCCACCCTGTTGCCATTCCATATCCCAGTACCACTTTCTCAAGTTGTATTCGGGAAGTTCATCCAACTCGTCAACGCAAAAGCGGAAATGGTAGGGGACATCCCCTTCGTAGGTTTTGTCGTGAGCCTTTCTAGCATGGCGAGCATCGGAGTGCTTCTCGTAGCAAACACGAACAAGAGGGATACCGTCTAGATTCTTCCAATCACCTTCAATGTAAGAAAATTCACATTGAGTGTAGTTGCTTATTGAATAATATGGTGGTCTATCTGCATCTGCTTCAATATAGAAATATGATAAGACGGACGAAACTTTTTCTAGTTTCTCATCGTTCTCATTCCTCCAAGACATGTAGATTTCATTTTTACTCTTATTCTTACTAATAATCATTTAATCACCTAACTTGATACTGATGGTGCTTTCACAACTAAGCGGTCTTCAGCCATAATTAGAATTGGAAACTCGTCCTTTACATAAAAGTTGAGGAGTTGATTCTTATCAAAGAACTTGTGAATAGGCGAAGTGAACTCAATTGTGGCCGCTTCTCCATGTGTATGGGTTGTAACCATTTGTTCTTCGTACCGGTTCTCAGTGCTTTGACGGGAAGAGAAGACAACTTCTCCTCCATCTTTGTAGTCCAGTTTATATGTCCCTGCTTTGACCAGTTCCATTGATTGCATACAAGATGCAAAGGAGCCAGAAAGCAAAGAGAATGCACCCTCATAAGAAGACTTACCAAAAGACAGAAGCGTTGTTGGGTGCAACTGATAGGTCGCATCACCGAGCATTTGAGTAATGCGCTCAAAGACAGAAGTGTCATGACCAGTAATCAAAGGAACCGTTGCTCGCTTGTTAGCACTAGAAAGCATAATGAAGTCACTAGAAGTGAATGTAACGGCATCGCTGAATGTCTTCAAGTAAGACAGAATCTTAGATACATCACAGACACAAGAACCGTTTTCTTCACCTTCAACAGTAATGTCTGCCCTCACAATGAAGGTAGCGTTACCGTTGTAGATTCTTAGGTTGTTTCCAGTCAAAGTCAACTGAACAGTTGTTCCTAGACTGCTACTGCTGAAACCGCTTGACCCAGCATACTTTCCCTTAACTTGGATGCTATCAAATACCTCTTTCATCTTTTTATTGTCTATTGTAAATTTCAAAGTTTACCCTCCCGCAATTCAGGAATACCGTTCCAAACGATGTTTGGCGGTTGTCCCTGCCTTGTGGTAAAGCGGCTTCCAACAAGATTACCGTTAGTCCTAGAACCAACAAGTTCTGCAATGTAGTGAATCTCGCCCTTGATGTTCTTACGATAACAATGAAGTTCCTGCTCCAATTTACCACCCCAATCCTTCCAAGCAGGTTGAACACCGACTGGAGAATTATCTACATATCTTTCCGTTTCGTGAGTAATGTAAATTACATCACAATCCAAGTGGTAAATAGCCTCAAGAAGATGGTAGAAGGTCTTGTTTCTAGCACCGTACATGTAGGGCATGACCTTGGTGACAACCCGTGGGTTGGGATTAATCTTCAACATACAGTCTTCAAGCCAAGAGTCTACCCCATCAATAACAAAGATAGGCTTCTCACCTTCCTCAATCTTTCCACGAACATAGCGGATAAACATATGAGAGTTTTCTTCGCTCTTCTCAATGTCAGTTACATTTTCTTTATTCAATGTAATTGGGCAGTAGACTTGAATGCGCTCTGTTGCATCGTGGTGTTCAATCCAAGTTGATTCAACCCCTCTATCCCAATCAAGAACATAGATTGGTCGGTTAGGGAAATCAAGTGCAAGACCAGTTTTACCAGTCTTGGGTTCTCCCCAAATACCAAGAACAAGACGGGACTGCTTTTCTGCCCTCTTCTTCTCCATCAATTCACGGAATTTATTGTTAAACTCCTCCTGTTTCGCACCAAAGTTCATGGTGTTCGCTTCTCCTCTTTTACTTGTAATACTCATTTTAATTCCTCGCCTTTTTCCAATTTTTTATTAATTCATCTATTTCGTTTTGATTTCTAAACACCAATCGCACTTCCTTTGTGCCGATGTGGAGTTTGATGTGTTGGTTTCCATCGTCCCAGTTTTCCTTCATAGTAATGAAAGAAACCTCGGACAAATCCACCTCGTATTTGTTTTCTACAGAGAGAACATTCCCTTCAAACTTCATGAAAACTTCACTCCTTCGTAACATGTGTAAGCAGCAAGGAACTCTTGAAACTCACTCTTTGTCAAAATGTGGTTAACAGGTTTCGTTGCACCTGTATAGATTTTCAAGTTATACTGCTTGTATTGGTCAATATCCCAAGAAATGTGTTGAATCTTGCTAAAGAAGACAAATGCTCTGTTTGTTTTGATTGAATAATCACTAATTATCATAATATCACCTACTAATGGGGGAACGGGTTCATAGATACCACTCTACTATCTCCATTTTGGCTTTCGCCAAGACATGAAAGATTTTCCCGTTATTACTGGATAAACCCCAAAAGGCTTGAGCCGGTCAGTCTAAGACTAACCTACTCAAAACCAGTCAAAGTCCTCCTCCACAGGGGAAGGGACATCAACTGGAGAACCGGTACGAGCAGTAACAAAGATACCGCCCGTATTGATGGTTGCTGGTTCAACACCGTCTTCTCCTTGCCTTTGAGAAGTTCTTCCAATGATAATCACAGAAGAACCAATACCGAAGTTAAGTTCAAGGTGTTCCGGAATCCAGCAAGTTACCATTCCACTATCGTTTTCATAGTCCATCTCTGCATTCAAGTCAGTAATGTTAATGATACGGTTTCCGTTTGAGGTTGGCGTCATGTTCATGTTACAGACAGTACCGTCCGTAACGACGAAACGCTCCTTTGCAGGAAGGGTTTGCATTTGCATGTGCCTACGGTCAAGTTCAACCAAAGGCGTGATGTTGCTATCAAAAGCATCAACAAGCAACTGTTGGAAATCGTAGTTGCTCACATCACGGTATTGTTCGCCTTGAGGGTCAAGTTCCTCGTTGAGAACAAGACTGTTCAAGGTGGTCGTAGTTGCGCCATACAAATCAGTACCGTTCTCGTTGGCAACACATGTAAAGTGAAGCCAAGTAAACGGTTGTGGTGTGAAGTCAACTGCTGGTTGATTTTTGTAGCCAAAGTAGTAAGGCTTCATTTCTCCACCAGCAACAGAACCGTAGAAGATACCAGTTCTTCGGTATTGCTCTTTTGGAAGAGGCTTCCCGAAGTTCTTGTTGGTTCCACCGTTCATGTAAGTTTCAGTAGCATCAAGTGGAATGTAGATTCTACCGTCTTCAAGAGTCTCTGCGCCTTCCGGAAGGGAAGGAACAATCTTCTCTTGGTATTGCCCTTTGTGATAGCGGGAAACAACGAACCGTCCCAATGCGTTTTCAGTTGCTTGTGCGACAAGACCATCTTCAAGTGCTTTGTCGGAATCACGGACGAAGGCTTCCTTCGCTTTGTTTCGGTTCCAAGACATGGTATCTCTTGGTGCATCAAGGCTCACGAAGAACCCAAAGGCATCCTTGAACAGACTACCACCACTATTTTTGCTTTCACCACTACTTTCTTGTTTGTTGTTGCTTCGCAAAACATTTGCAACATAAACTCTCCAAAGGCCAACAACCACAGGGTTGTCCATTGTCAAGTTATTCTCTTGACAAATGCTTTCGCACTTCACCTTCGCTTCATCCAGCCCAATACCTAGGGCCTTCGCTCCATTTTCAATCTCAGTTTCAATATTCATTATTTCACCTCATTTTTTTTGTTTTCTTATTTTTTTTCTTTTCTATTTTTAAGTGAGTTCGTTCTCACATTAGTTGACTAACCAACCAAGATGCTAACACCTTGGGGGTCATTGTCGTTGAACGCCATTCTGCTTCACCAACGGTTCTTAAGAACTTAAACTTGACATTACTGTCAAGGCCGTTGGCTGAAATAATGACATCGTGAAGACCATTACAAATTTCTTTGATGGTACGGCCTTTGTAGAGTAAATCATGTATTTCACCTAGGACATTCGTATTCTTATTTCTTATTTTCTCAATGATATTTTTATAGTCGTCAAGTGTGTTTTCTACTTGTTTGGTGAGCGTTGAGTTACTTGCTTTGGCCGCTTGTATCTCGGTAATCGCCCTACGCATATCACCGTTCATAGCATATATGAAGGCTTCAATTTCCCCGCTTGAGAACCTACTAATTCCCTCCTTGGAGAGAATAGATGTGATTACATTAAACATGTCCTCGTTGCCCAAGGGCTTGAAGTGATAGTTTGCACACCTGCTTTGTAGGGCGAAGATGATTTTGTTCCGGTCATTACAGGTGATTATGAAGCGAATGTTTGACGCATAACGCTCCATGATTCGCTTAAGAGCATTCTGAGCATCAGTTGTCATCCCATCCATCTCATCCAGTAGGCAAATGCGGAAAGGGACTGGGCCAATGCTGGAGTTCCTAGCAACTTCCTTGATAGAGTTGCGAACCGTTTCAAGTTTCCTGTCATCGGACGCATTAATTTCAAAGAAATTGTCAGCATGGTATTCTCCTAGAATTTCTTTTCCTAGGATTATACCCGCAGTTGTTTTACCATTACCGGGATTACCGTAAATCAAAACATTTGGCATTTCTTTATCGTCAATCCAAGATTGAGCGTCCATCGTAAAGTGTTGTTGCCCCATTACTTGGGATAAGTTATTTGGTCTGTATTTTTCTGTCCATAGCATTTTTATTCCTCCTATATTCTTTTTTCCTTAATCTGTTTTTTAAATTATATTCGGGGTCTTCCCGATTTCGTTTTCTATAATACGAATTCTTTCTCTTGTCATTTCTTTTCTTATTCATCTCTTGGGCGAGATGAAAGAAATCACCATATTTGCCTTCTTGAGCAAGAAGATAAAGCGTTTCAAACTGTTCTTCTGTCATTTCTTCCCAAAGCCCATATTGGATAAAGTTCCGTGGGATTTTTAATTGTTGAGCGGTGAAATAAGGTATGTCAAATATTTCGTAAAGAAACATGCTTGTGTAATTAAAGGGCATCTTATCACCTCAAATCTATTCCTCTATGCTTTGGCATAGAATGTGTTCTCCTGTAGAATTTTTTCTTTTGACTCTGAACTTTCACTTCTACTAAACCCAAGTCAATAAGCAGTTTCAAAACAGAGACTACATCATAGGAAGGGGCATCTCTGAGATACTTCGTATGCTTGGATAGTTCTGCTGGAGTTCGCCACTCATCGTCTAAATTAAGAAGTAATTCCGCAAATCGGAATTCTAGATAGTCTTGCTCAAAGGTAATTATTACCTTTTTTAGCACTTTGCGGTTCGTTTCAATTCTCATTGGCATTTTATCACCTTAATATTCAAACAGAGAACTCTGCTTACTCTGTATTGGGTCAGTTTTCTTTCTTCTTTTCTTCTCACCCAGTTTCAGCATTCTGCACTCTGAATTGTTGAGTTTTGTTTTAGCATATTGCTTGAACTCCTCATCTTTAAAAAGTTGATGAAGAAGCCTTTCTTCTTTTACCCCAAGTCTCCTTGCCAAGGAGGGAATCTTAGAGTAAGTTCCTCTTTTTGGCATAGCCAATCTACCGAAGTGTTTGCCCGAATTCGGATAGGCTAACATTTCGTAGAAATATCTTTGGTTCCATCTTCTCTTTACTACGCCGTCAACAAAAATTAGCCGATTAGGGTGTATATTCTCCACAAGCCAGTTTATGATTTGAGTGTCGGATGGTTTGTTGAATTTCAAATATTCAGCCATGAGGTCCCTATCATTTTCTTTTAGGAACTTCATGGTGAGAGAGTAGGTGTCCATCTCATATGAAAACGGCCCGCTACTACGAGGAGCAAGCCTTTCAATGCTTTCCCTAAGAAATGTCCTTGTTCCTGCTCTTTTAATTTGACACATTGACTTTATCTCTTTAGGTACGGACTTTTCATTAAAAGAAGTCAATACAATTTTACCTTGATAGTGTCTTAAAATGTAGAGAATTGATTCTTTATCTGGCTTGTAGTGGATATCTTCAATTAAAATCCCTTTTGATAGAGGTAGTGAATGTATATCATTCAACTCGCAGGCATCGCCAAAAACAACAATCGGGTCTTCAAGAAGACCTAGCGCAGTTGTTGTTTTTCCAGTTCCATGTTTTCCTGTAATTAATATTGGTCTATTTTTATTCATGGTTGTTAGTCCCATATTCTAACTCTCCTTTTATTTCTACTAACCTTTCAATGCCCTTCAAGGTCAAATGTTCTTTGTTTGAGATTGCCTCAACTGTTTCTCTAAAGAAGGTCCACTCATTCTTCGCATCGGGAAGGTGTGGGACAATCTCTATTGTCTTTTCTAGATTCTTAATTCCACCAATGTAAAGAACAGGCATTGGCCTCTTCGTATTTTCTTTTTCTTTGTAGGTGGTCTTTATCTGATACTGCAATAGGCTTCTACGCAGAGCCAACACGAATTTGCTCTTTCCCCGAATAACTAGTCTAAGACGGACATTGTAACCTATTTGCATCCTTTCATCTACACCAATCTTTAGGTTCATTTTAGAAGAAGACAGTAAGATGCCAGAAATCATGTCCTTACTAAACACCATCTTCGCACTTCCTAATACCTATGAAGTCATACTTATAGCACATAAAGTCAATGCCACTCCCTATGAGTTCAATTAGTTTCTCGGAGTTCGGCAGAATACCTCCGAACATAAAACTAACCTTAGTTCCTTGATAGGAGCAAGCCATCCTTGCGCTTTCTTCGCTAATGTAATTGATAATCACAACGAATGGAGTTTCTACTTCGTTAACTAGAACCATATGAGGAATAAGACCAAGACTGAGGATATCAGCCTCTTTTAATTTAAAATTACCGTAAATCATGAAGTCTAGACTGGTCACAAAACCGTACTCCTCAACCATTCTAACGACTTCTTCGTCAAACATCTTACTCCCACCATATTGGCTTATCCTCAGATGAGCCTACCCATTCGTGTATTTGCAATTTTATTTCATACTTTAGCCTTCTAACCGTGGGGCCTTTCTTCCAATCCCACGATTCAATTGGGTCGGTTTGAAACTGAGCAAGTAGTCGGGTGGTTCCCGATTCAAGGACTTGAACTTCTTTGACCATCAAAGGAATGCCTCCACATCATTAAGAGTGTTAATGTCTGCGACAAACTTGTCGTCTCTAATTCGTTCCATTCTTGGAAACCTCAAACCGTAGTTCCCCCTCGCATCTTGTGAAACCAAATCTGCCTTTACCTGCAAAACAACTCTAGGTAGGAAGTGAAAGGTGCCAGCATTGAAGGACTCAACATTTCGCTTCAGTTGATTCGTTAGGGTAATCAACTCTTGGTCGGAGAAACCAGTCCCAACTTTACCAACAGAAGTAAAACCACTCCTTGACTTCACCCCAACTTCAAAGGTTGCGAACACATTTGATTTCTTACCTTCTCCATACTCTGCTGATAGAATTACAACATCAAGTTCAATTCGTGGCGGTTTGTATTTCGCCCAACCTTGACTTCTCTTACCTGCTTCGTAGGGTAAAGAGGCATCTTTAACAATGATACCTTCAAATCCATCGTTGATTGCATTGTTATAGAAAGCCAAAGGATTACCCCCACTCTCCATTCTATGTGCTTGGTCTGGATTAGACTCAAAGGCTTCCAATCTATTCTCGTATGGTAAACCCATGATGGTTTCTCTGTCCCACTTCAAACAGTCAAAGATAACCCACTTAACAGAGACCTTGGAAACTGCATCACTAACATTCTTTGAGTGGACTCTTGTTCCTAACTGCTTGTGAGGAGCAGGGCTCCCATCACCGTTTATTGGGTAAATCTCTCCATCAAAGATAGCAGAATGAATAGCATATGACTGAACAGTCTCAACAACATCGGGGAACTGCTTCGTGACAATCTTTCCCTTACGGTTAAAGATAATAACAGAACTGCCATCTTTGTGGATTTGGTAGCGATTACCATCATACTTGTAATCAACAACTCTATTCTTGGGCCATTTCGCCATTGGGACTTCTTTTGCTAACATAGGTGCTACAAAGGAACCGTGGCTCAAATCCATAGGGGGCTCGCTCCCCATTTCATAGTACGAGACTACATCAGAGAGCAGGTTGAAGTTACAATGTTTCTTAGTATCTGCCAACTTGTATTCATAGTGTTTAGCGACAGACTTTTGACAAATACCAACATTGATTCCATTTCTAGGCGTTCTTAACCAATAGCGTAGAAACCACTTTCTCTCCAAAGCCGACATTTCAAAAATCGCATCTTTTACAAGAGAGTAAGATTGACTGGATATGCTTCCACAGTCAATTTCCAAAAGACGAACAACACTACTCAAGGAAATGTGCTTGTCTGTCCCTTTGCCAGAATCAAGATAGTAAATTGCTTCACCTAAGTCCTCATGGACACGGTAAAGGCTCTCTATCTCATCATCAAATACCTCAAACATCTTGGCCGTCCACTTCTTTGCTTTGGTTAGACCGATATTATTTGATTGCAAATCCAATGAGAGAATCTTGACAAACAATTGCTTGTTTTCAAAACTCCCCATTGCCCTTGAAATCAGATTTACCTGTTCTGTTGGTTTTTTCCTGTCGGTTGCTTGTAGCAACCTGCTTAGACTCATCCAATTCATTTACAATCACTCCTATGTTTTCATTCAATTTGATAATCAGTTCTTTGACCAATGGGCTGATTCTACCATTGTTGCTATCTGCAAAGGTCCACATGACCTTCGCTAAATATTCCCACTCACTCTTCTTCATCGGGCTCAACTGCCTGTAGTAATCTCAAGAAGTTGGTAATCATATGAGAAGCAACTCTCCCCTCTTCTTCCTTACCCTGTTCCATAAAGCGGTGCATGAGATGGATAAGAGTTGCCTGTGTAATAGCGGGACTCATCTTTAGAACACCGCCACCTTTTTGAATTTCCCAATAAGAAACAAAGGTCGCCTTTGCTAGGTGATTACCATAGCGCATTTCGCCCACACTTGAATTGAAGTGGTCAAGCATGACTGACTTATGCTTCAGTCTTTTTCTCTGTTCTGCAACCCAAGATGCAAACTTCTTATCGTTCGTACAAATTAAAAATAATTTATTCATTTCATTCTCTCCTCTGTGTTGATGAACCATTCTTTCAACATGCCCAATTCCACCATCATCACCTGTTCGTGGACATGGGGTGCTTCTATCCTACACCCTTCTTCCCCAATATCTACTGGGTATGACTTTTCAATAATAGAAGCCATTAAGTCAACAAATTCGCTCATATGTTCTTGGAATTCAACTATGGCTTTTTTTGTGTATTGCCTTCTAGGATTTGCTTTCTTCAGACTCTCTTTCGCTTGAACGAATTTAATTCTCATCTAATTCTCTCCTTAGAATTTGAAGGAGCAACTTGGCTTCTTCTCTATTCAACCTAACTCCCTTGTGGGTTGGTTTATCGTTCTTTGACCACCTAATATCAACAACTTCAATATTCCAATAAGTTCCAGAGCGAACTACAACTTCGTCCTTCTCGTTTCTAGGAACTCTTCCTACAATATCTAATTCAGTCATTCCATCATCCAACCTTGTTTGAACTTATCAAGTTCTTGTCTTGAAGTAAAGTAGCGGGGATTGTGGCTACCGCCCAAGGGGTTGCAAACCCAACAGGCACCGCCAATACTGGAAATCTGCACAATCTCAAACTGCTCATCGTTGATTTCACAAACCTCAATAGTGTTTACTTCGGGAACAAGCCCATACATACGAGTAATCTCGGAAGCAACATCACGGATATTTTCAACGACATACTTTACAATATGTGCTCTTTGTATTGGAATCTTGGGAGCAACTTGGAACTTAATCTTACCTTGCATCTTACAGACTTTACATTTATTCCCTTCACAAATAGGGCAACCCACTTCTGCATCGTGGGGCGCAGGAAGTGTCACTGTTACTGCTTTCTTCTTCATCTGCTATCCCTCAACAAATAGTTGTCTCTACGCTTCATGCTTATTCCCCTAATAGCACCGCTACATCAGTAGTCAAGAATAGGCTAGCGATGGACATTGCGGCAACAAAACTGTTTTTTGTAACCTTAACTGGGTCAAAGACTCCAGCCGAAGACAAATCCTCATACTCACAAGTAAGAGCATTGTATCCAGTTTCTTTCAATTTAACCTCATCAAAAGTGCCTCCACTATTGTTGATGAGAGTAGTTACTGGAGCGACAAGAGATGACTCTACGATACGGTGCCCTAGGGCATCTCCTAGCGCACTTCTAGCGTTGAATAGGGTCATACCCCCACCAATGACAATCCCTTCGCTGAGTGCGGCCTTGGTAGCATTAAGAGCGTCATCTAAGCGTTCTTTCTTTTCACGCATTTCAAGTTGAGACCCAGCACCGACTCGGATGGTGGCGACACCACCGCTTAAGCGAGCAATTCTTGATTTGATTCTAGCCAAATCAAAACCTTCCATATCCTCAGCAATATCTCTCAATTGAGTTATCTTCTGAGAAGTGTCACCACTACCCCCAATAATAGTGGTGTATTCTTTACCAACTATTACTTTCTCACATTGTCCGAATTCATCAAAGGAAATCAACTTTGGGTCATCTCTTGATTCATCATTAAACACTCTACCACCAACAAGAGAACTTGTATCTTGAAGTTCATCTAATTGGGCATCACCGAAGTTAGGGGCAAGAATAGCCGCACATTGGATTGTTTTGTTCATGATGTTCATCATGAGATTAGCCAAAGCGGAACCTTCTATTCCCTTTGAGACAATAAGCAATGGTCTTCCTTTGGCGGAAGCAATCTCCAACATTGGCAATAGGTCTTGGAATGCCTTAATCTTCAAATTAGATAGGAAGACTAATGGATTCTCAAAGGTACACTTGCCGTCCTCATCAGCCATGAGGTGGGAAATGTAGCCCTCATCAAGACGAACTCCTTCTCTCGTAACCAATTCAGTCCGGTGAGACTTACCTTCTTCAACAGTAACGATACCTTCTCTACCAACAGAGTTGATTGCTTCTTGAATTAACTCCCCTAGAACCGAATCGTTGTTAGCCGCAATTGTGGCAATGTTGAGGATATTATCGTCTTCAATCTCTTGGGCCTTTTCTTCCAAAGCAGAAAGAACTAGTTCCTGTGCTTCTTCCAGTTCAAGGCGCAACTCATGGACATTGATAGTTTCAAGTCCAGCAATTGTATTGCAAAGTGCTCTAGCAATAACACAAGCAGTTGTGGTTCCGTCACCGCTTCCTTCCTGTGCTTTACTTGCTAGGTTTTGCACCATCTGTACGCCCATTTGAACATAGGGGTCTTCGCTCCTAACATACTTGGTAATGGTTACACCGTCATTGATAATGACAGGTGGTTCTCCCTGTAGAATAACAGTTCTAGCCTGTGGCCCCAATGTTGGGCTAACTGTGTCAGCAACGAGATTAATCCCCTGTAGTAACTTTTCTTTTACTTGACCTCCATGTAGAATCATTCTTTCACCAACCCGTAATAGCCCTCTTCCATAACAGGGATTCCAATATATTCGGCATAGCACTTTTCAGTGCAGAAGTCTCTTCTCCCAATAGCGGTTGGGATTCTCCTGTAAGGCGTAGGCTTATAGCCGCAATTAGCGCATATCTGTCTGTCTACCATCATTCTTCCACCAACCTTGTTTGGATTCCTTTCCAAAGGTCATAGGCTTTTTTCTTTTCCGGGATGCTATCTAATAGCATTGTAATAATGCTATGCAGGAATTGGAGTTCGCTGACTAAATAGCGGTCATCCATTTCTTCCCTAAACAAGTCTCCGTTTTCAGTAACATCTATCATATTCGTTAGAATACTCTCATATAATTCAATATCATTCATTTTCATCACACTCACATAATTTTTTTATTCTATAGAACAAACCACATGCCTCGCAAGGGATTGCCGTTGCTCCACACATTAGTCATCACCTACAACTGCTAGAACTGCGTCATAAGGAATGAAGAGATAATTATCAAACTCTTCATATCGCCCCTTGGACGACCAAATGACTTTCTTGCCGACAATAGAATCATCAGCATCACAAGAAACACAAACACCTTCATTACGGTGCATGGAAATAATCCCGCTTGCCGACTTCCTCTGTTCAATTTCAACAATTACCCAATTACCTACTGCTTTCATATTATTCACCACTAATCGGGGATTTCGGGTTCATTCTTTGACTCCGACAATTACTACCAAAGCCGGTAGAGTATAAAAGAGATTCATATTCAATGTCAACCATCACTCTTGCTCACCCCAAGTTTGGGTTCTAATGAGTTCGCCACCTTCAAAAATTTGAAGTTGTTTAGGAGCCTTACTCTCCCAATACCCAAAGTGGTCAAGCCCACCAAGAACATACGCTTCCTTCATCCTAGGCTCCCAAATAGAAACGGTACGGATGTCCGTACCGCTAAAGTAGGCGGCTCCAAAGGGATGGGTATGAATCCAACACTTGATTGGTAACTTCATCCCAACAGGATTAATTTGGAAATCAACAAAGCCCGCTGAACCTGTAGAAACATGAGCAACATCATTGTCGTCAATCACAACTTGCACTTCAAGACTAGGAAGAATCATCGTTGATGCTTCCCATATTGCAGAATGGAAGGTTACGCTTGCAGAGGGGGAATCGTGTTGTTCAACAACAAAATCCCAAGCCTTCTTGACGAAGTTAACCGCTTGTTCTCTTTTTTTAGCCATTTCTTTAATTAATTTTTCTTCTTGCATCATATACCACTCATTGCTTTTACTCATATTTTTTCCTCCTGTTCAAAAATAGCAAACCCGCCTGTTGCTTTGGGCAGGGGGTTTTTTGTTAGTTCTGCTTGTACTCCACAAACAACACACCAATAACGGATGGCGAACCGTGACTTAACATCGGAAACAGGTTGTGCCGTTAGTGGGTCAACTTCCCATGTTCCTTGAATACCGCCAAAACAACTACAGTTTTTAGTAATCCTGCCCTTTCTCCTTTTCTCTTGAAGTCTTTTCATTCTATCAAAGTTTCCTTTTCTAATACTATCTTTCATTTCTTCGCCTCCTCGTATGCCGTGGTTAGTTTGTAGAAGTAGTGAGGGTGAGTGTTCTTGACCCAAGTAATGAAATCAAGGAGAAGTGGTGCGTCTGCGATGAGTCGTGCGTTTGGATAAGAATTGGTTGCCGCTATTTCTTCACCGTTAGAATCCTTCACAGTGATAGCACCTTTTCGTGCACCTACCGTCCATTCACCTTCTGTATGTCCTTCATAGGTATTTGGGTCAATCATTCTACTCACTCCTAAACAACCACAAACTGAACAAATCCTCGTCAAGTTTGCTGAACAAATCATCTCTACTGAGGTCGTGTTCACCAACATGGCGAACCGCAGTTATGAACGCTTCACGCAATCGCTTAACTTCTGCGAGGAGAAGTGGTGCGTCTGCTATGAGTTGTGCGTCTGCTGTTTGACTTGGGTTGAGTCCTCTCGCTATGCTTTTCACCCATGTTGGTGTTTCTGCATCTTCAACGGCAGAAATAGATGGGCGACCTTTGTGTTCACCCATTATCCATTTGCCTTCTGTGTGTCCTTCGTATTTGTCTGTGTCAATCATTCAATCGCCTCCCAAAACGCTTTTACAAATGACGAGCCAAAGTGCTTGTTGAGAAGTTCTGCGGTAGCGTCATGTAGTCGCTCATACTTTTCACGCAACTCCTTGACTTCCTCAAGGAGAAGTGGTGCGTCTTGCATGAGAAGTGAGTCTATATCACACCTGTCATAACAAGGCACACTTGCTATTTTCTGACTATTACTATTAATGATACTATATGTGGTTTGGTTCACCTTACGCCTCCAAGGTTTAGGTGAATGCCCTTCGTATGTATTTGTGTCAATCATCCAATCATCTCCTTTAGTTTATCAGTCTGTTCTTTTACATCTCTATCATATTTAGAAGCCAAGTGGTGAATCACTTCTTTAATGCCTTTACGCAACCGCATGACTTCTGCGAGTAGTGTAAGTGCCATCATATTGTTCCTCCCATCAAGCCTATATGTTTCGTCTTTGAGCATACGCTCGTATTTGTCTGTGTCAATCATTCTTCTTCCCTCATTTTCTTGAAATATTCCATTGATTGAATCCGTGCTTTACGCATACCAAAGGCAGTCGTAATGATACTTTGCACCGTATGAATATGGTGTTCATCAAGTCCGGTCATTGCTCCGTGGATACGAATGGCGGTCACAAAGTCATTACAACTGATGCAGACTCTACCATTCGTTTGGAAAGGATACGGATTGTTGGATTGATAGTTCTCCATTTCTTCTGCACAAAAAGCACATTCCATCATACATTCACCAACCCAAAACCGTTGACTTCTTCATCATTAAACCAACGCTGAATCCACTCAGCACCCATCCCTGCAATAGCAACCTGCATGAAATGTACTCCTTTATTGGAACCATCCCAAGTGTTGCCTTGACAAGAAAAAGAACCATCGGGGCCTGCCAGCATAGTGTCATACATAGACGGGTCGGCCTTGTAGGATACATAGGCGGCGTTCCTTGCTTGGGAGCGAAGGTCTAACCACTCTATGTTTGAACGATATAGCATCCTTCGTGCAGATAGATTATCCACACAACATACTACCAAATCATATCCGTGTATCTGCCCGTCTGTTAGAATAGGGAATTTACTCGGACTGATGGGATACCTCTTTTGTAGGGCCATCACTTTCAATTCACCCACTTCATCTTCCGTGAAGTTTTGGTAAGGTAGGTTCTTTGTATCTACGGTGTCGGGGTCACTTACGCTAATCTTGTAAAGGCCCGTCTTATCTAATAGTGGGATTAGAAAACTTCCAATTCCACCTGCTCCTATAATTAATATTTTTCTCATATTTATTCCTCCTCTTTTATCCATTCAAATTTTAATTTGTGTTTGTTGTTTTCTTTTACTAATTTAACCGTCAGTTCCGGTTTTTTTTCATCTCTCTTT
>UEXM01000731.1_pt1 | contig 32599 bp, 47 predicted proteins | sample 1796661 | NCBI WGS metagenome assembly UEXM01 (sample SAMEA4772469, study PRJEB27181) | metagenome
CCGGTACTGGTTATGTATATGATGGGTTGTGTTGTGATGGACAGGACTTAAGTTCATTTACAGGTGTAAGATTTAATTACACCATTATGCCTTGGAACACAGATTTAATAGACACAGGTGTAGGTAAGTTTTATACACAAGGTGATGAGACTTTCCAAAAGTATATGTGGGAAAACTTATCAGAGTATTACAACAGGAACACAAGTAATACATTTGACCTGACAATATACCCAATGGGTAACATAGATGTAAACTATGAACAGGTACAAATAAATAACCACGCAGTAACAGTAGCAGTGGTAGGAGATTTAAGTCAAGGTGAGTACGAACAATGGTTTTATAATCATCCGACAAGTGGAGCAATCTTTTGGAACAGTCAACAAGATGACCCAGTAGAGATAGCAAACGGAGAAAGCGTATGCAATGTAATACCAGACAGTCATATCAGTTGTTTATACTATCCACAAGTCTATGCTGACAATGTGTATAATCAACAATGTGCATTGGACCCTCTGTATGATTACGGATGTGATGGTTGGGACGATGCTTACATAGAAGAATATGTTGAAGAAGATGTGCCAGAAGCTTGGGAAGATAATGAAGAAGATATTGAAGCAGTATTTGTTTTGGAAGAGCCAGAGGTTTTCCAAATAATAGAGATAGAAGCATTAGATGATTACACTTTAATCTCTACTACATTAGAAGAAGCAATACCAGAAATGGAAGTATTGTTTGAAGAGATGGCACAAGAAGAACTGATAGAAGAATTAGAGGCAGAGTTAGAAGAGTTTTTAGAACCTGAACCAACTGAAGAGGAGCTTGATGAGCCTGAGCCAGAGCCAGAGAATGAATCGGTTGAGGATGATGAGCCAACAGAAGATGAGCCAGTTGAGGAACAGGAAGAAAGTATTGAAGAGCCTGAGCCAGAAGAAACAAAAGTTGAAGTTGTAGAGCAACCCGTATTAAAGAAGGTAGCTAAGAAAGCAAGTAAGAAAGATAAGATGCGTGAGATTATTAGTGATAAGTTAAAGAATCTTGCAACAGAGATGGGAGAAGCTGCATCATTAGAAGAGCAGCAGAAACTACAAAGTTTAATACTTGCACTCTTAAACTTTAATGCTGGATTTAATAGCTACAATACACAACTACTTATTGATGGTGTATTTTATAAAGATAAAGGAATATATTTAGACAAAGACATACCAGATAATCAAAGAGGTTTAAGGAATGGACTAGCTAATGAAATACTACATAACAAACTTATGGATTTACAATGGCAGAGATAGAATATCAAGGAGTTAAAGTAGGTGGTAGTAAGTTGCTTCTTGTTATACCATTATTAAGTATGATTGGTGGCGGTGCTTGGGCAGGGTTTGAATTGTACAATGAGTTTAGAGTTCTTAAAGCTACTGTTATGGAGTACCAGCCACCCGACATTACTGGTATACAACAAGACATAGCTGTTATAGAAGAAACTTTAGTAAGTGTAAGTGAGTCAGTTGAACAAGCTAAAGATTACACTAGGTCTATAAAGAATGATTTAAAAGATGACTTAGCTAGGCAGGAAGCTTTAATGGAACGATTAGAAGACAAAGTTAATAACTCACAAGATGAAATAGATGAAACTATTGATGTAGCTGGCGAGAGGTTTGATGCCAGAAGAGATGCTCTTTATTCTGATACAGATAGAAAGATTAAAGAGTTAGAAGAAAGGCTTGGTAGTAAGCTACAAAGAGCCTTAGATAACCCACTAGCAAACTAGGAGATTATATGCCATACGGAAAAGGAACATACGGAAGCAAAAGAGGTAGACCACCTATGAAAAAAACTGCTAAAAGAAAAGCACCAATGAGGAAAGGTAAGAAGTAATGGCTGATTCAAGGCTTAAAAAGGCAGGAGTATCTGGGTATAACAAGCCTAAGCGTACTCCTAACCATAAAACTAAGAGTCATGTAGTAGTAGCTAAGTCAGGTGGAAAAATAAAAACTATTAGATATGGACAGCAAGGCGTATCTGGAGCTGGTAGTAGTCCTAAAACAGCAGCACAGAAAGCTAGGCGTAAGTCTTTTAAAGCTAGACATGCTAAAAATATAGCCAAAGGTCCAATGAGTGCTGCTTACTGGGCAAATAAGAGTAAGTGGTAATGGAAGATAAAAGAGTACAGCTACAATTAGACAAACATTCTTCACAGATAGCTAAACTCTTTAGTAAGATTGATGACACTAATGCTAAGATACAAAAGATATTTAACATATTGAATCAAATTAGATACTTTATATATGGTGGATTTGCTTACTTTATAGCTTCTGAGGTAGGGATGTTTAATTTATTGAGGTTAGTAGCATGATAGGATTTTTAACTAATATAGCACCAATAGCTTTAGGCTTTGTTGCTAAGTTGTTTGCTTTAAAAAGCCAAGCAGCGCAAGAACAACAGAAGCTAATGATACAATCACTACAAGTCCGTAATGATTCTATTAATATGGCTAGAGATAGAGCAGATAAAGAAAGTCCAGTAGCTGCTATGAATAGAAGAATTATTATTCTAGTTATACTAGCTTTAATAATCTTTACACAGATAGCTCCTGTGTTTTTTAATGTACCTACAGTAATACCTACTGTAATTGAAGGAGCTAGTTTACTAGGTATACAGCTAACGCCTGATACAATAGACTATGTAACTGTACAAGCAGGTGCTGTATTAAAGTTTGATGAAGTATTCCAATGGGCAACGATGATAATAGAGTTCTACTTCGGTGCGCAATTAGCTAAGGGGAAATAAATGACATTTAGAGAAGTAATAAACGAAGTACTAATAAGGTTAAGAGAAACTCCTATTACTTCTGATTGGAGTGGAGCTATTAATGATAGCACTACAGTATCTGATTACTATAAAGTTATAGGTGCTTTAGTTAATGACTCTAAAAGAAGTATAGAGTCTTACCATGATTGGCAAATACTTAGAGAAACTGTGGATATATCTACAGTAGCTGGTACTAAAAACTATAACTTAAGTTCTGGACAAGAGTTTAAGATACTAGATGTAGTTAATAATGCTACAGGTAATGAGCTAGTACAAGTAAGCAGAGCTTACCTTAATAGAGAAAGATACCCTACAGCTTCTACAGGCGAGCCTCATTACTATGGCTTTAATGGAGCAGATAGCTCTAATAATCTTAAAGTAGATTTATCACCTACTCCTAGTAAAGCAGAAACTATTTCTTTTGATATGGTTAAGTATCAAGATGTTTTAACATTAGCTGCTACTACAGTAAAGATACCTACAAAGCCTTTAATACTAGGAGCTTATGCTAGAGCTTTATCAGAGCGTGGTGAAGATGGAGGAACACAATCATCTATAGCTGCTACAGAAGCAGGTAATGCTATTAGTCAAGCCATTATGATGGATAGTGGTAATACTCAATTTGAGTCTGATTGGTTTATGGGGAATATGCACTAATGGCTAAACAACTAGCTTTTCAACCTTTAACTAACTTAGGTGTTAATGGGTTAAATACTCAATATAACGCAGCTACTTTAGACCCTTCTTTTCTTACATCTGCTGACAATGTAATGATTAGAGAATCTGGTAGAATATCTTTTAGAAAAGGTTTTAAACAAAAAGTAGTTCCTGCTGGCACAGCTATAGGTTCTATGGTGGAGCATAATGATTCTGGTACTAATAAAATATTTGCTAGTCACGGTACTTCTATTTACACAGTTGACTTTTCATCTCCTGATGCTGCTTTTCCTAGTAGTGGTGCTGATGTTAAGCATACCGTTGCTAACAGTACAGGCAATTGGCAATTTATAAACTTTAATGAAAGACTACATTGTTTTCATTCGGGTATAGTACCTCAAAGATATGATGGTGCTTTAAGTGCTGGCTCTAAATGGGCAGCTTTTAACAACAGTACTAAACCTTCAGGTGTAACTACATTTGACCCTAGTTGTGGTATGGGTTTTTATGGTAGAATGTTCGTAGGAGGAGTAACTGAAAATAAAGCTGTTATGTATTACTCTGCTTTACTAGATGGAGATGATTATACAGGTACAGGTTCAGGTTTATTAGATTTAAAGAAAGTTTGGGACAATGATGAAATAGTAAACATAGCTCCTTTCTTTGGACAGTTGGTTATATTTGGTAAAAACAATATAGCTATATATGATACTCCTGATGATGTAGCTAATATGTCATTAAATGAAGTTATTAGTGGTGTAGGTTTAGTTAATAGAGATTCAGTACAAGCAGTAGGAGATGATTTAGTATTTTTATCAGCTACAGGATTGCGCTCTCTTATGCGTACTACTGAAAAAGATAAAGTACCTTTAACTGACTATAGTATAAACATTAAAGACACTTTAATAAGGAACATAGGTGTTAGCTCTAATGTAAAGTCAGTTTATTTAGAAGGAGAAGGTGTTTATATCTTAAGTTTTGTAGACAGTAACATAACTTATGTGTTTGATTTTAAACAGTTTACACCTAATACAGCACCTCGAATAACAACTTGGTCGTTTACTGGTGATAGAGAACCTGCTAGTATGATTGATACTGAGTTGTATAGTGGTTTGTTAATAGGACAGAAAGATGGGAGCATTGCAGGTTATGAAGGTTATTTTGATGTGGATTTGGCGTGGGTTAGTTCAGCAGCCAGCTATACTAATGCTGCTATTACTGCTGATGTGTCTTCTATATGGATACCGTTAGGAGAAGGCGTAACTTCTGCTATTCTTAAAAGACTAAGAATGGTATTACAAGGTGGTTCTGGAGCAGTTTTAGGTGTAAAGTGGTATAAAGATTATAGTATTAATCCTTCTGCTATAACTCAAATAAGTTTAAATCCTGTTACAACAGGTACTATAGCTTTATATGGAGCTGCTTCTTCTTTGTATGGAGCTGCAAAGTATACACCTATATATGGATTACAAGAATATCAGACTGCTTTAACAGGTAGTGCTAAACATCTTAAATTAAATTTAAGTATTGTAAGCAATGGCTATGATACTTCTATTCAAGATTTATCAATTATATCTTTACAAGGGAAAATACGATGAGTGATTATACATTAGCAGTAAATTGGAGCGGTAAGGATGCTTTGTCTGATAGTGATGCTGGCAAAGTAATATCTGGAGCTGACTTTAATACTGAATTTACAACAGTAAGAACAGCAGTTAATTCTAAACAAGATGTTAACGGAGATGCCGGAGAAGATTTTGCTATGAACAATGGTACAGTAGCAGGTACTTTAACTATTACTGGTGTTCCAACTGGACCTACACAATCAGCAGGTAACAGTACTACTAGATTAGCTACTACAGCATTTGTACAAGGTGAGAAAGCAAGTCCAACATTTACTGGTACTCCTGCTGCACCAACAGCAGCTACTACTACAAATACAACACAGATAGCTACAACAGCTTTTGTTCAAGCAAATACACCTGCTGCCTCACAAACAGTATTAGGTATGGCTAAGATTTGGACATCTGGTGGTGACTTATATATAGCTACATCATAATGACAACAGAACAAATATCTAGTTGTTATGAAGGATTGTGTAAAGTTGTTGACAACATTAACGCAGGTAAGCCAGATAATATGGTACAAGCTAGTTGGGATATACACAAATCAATTAATATAGAATGGTTAAAAGGAATTGTAACTGCTGATTTTTGGACAGATGAAGATTTAACAGCAGCAAATAGTTTAATAGGATAAGTATGGCAGGAGATATTTACTTTAATGGAAGTGTTTTAACAGGACAACACGATGTCAAGTTAAACGGTACTGATATGGATAATGTGTATCTTAACGGTACTAAAATATGGACTAGACATCCCTATCCAATAGGAACAGATATATTTACTGTTAGTTTTGGAGCAGGTGGTAACTGTGATAGTTTTATTAGTTCTACCTATTCTACATATCCATTAGCTTTTGCTTCACAACCAGCTTATACATCTGGAAGTAGTGGTTCATTAGACAAAACTTGTGGATTTACTCTAGCAGATGGATTTTATGTTTCATATTACAATCAAGATGAGTTGGGAACAGATTCAGATGGTGTAGGAGCAAGTAATACAGGTGGTGTTTATTCAATATACATTGGTGGAACAGTATCAGGTTTAACTAGAAGTTCTGGAGGTGGCTCATTAAGTGTAGCTGGTTCTGGAAATAACGGACACTCATTTAAAGTAACATACTCAGGACAATAGGAGAAAGAAATGTCAGCATTTAATTTAATCGCAGGAGCTATAAGCGCAGCTTTAGGAGCTAAAGGAGCCTCTAAGTCAGCAGCAGAAAATCAAGCAGGTCAAGAATCAGCAGCTAAATATGCAATAGAAGGCGCTTATCCTTACGATGTAGCCGGCTCTTTAGGAGGAGCTAAGTTTGACAAAGATGGAAAAGTAATAGGCTTAGGTTTATCAGACCCTTTTGACAAACAACAAAAAGGTTTTCTAACTTCTGCTGAAGCTAATAGAGGTTACTTACAAGGTATAGAAGCTGACCCTTTAACAGCAGAAAATAGATACTATGACCAACAAATGGCTTTACTTGCTCCGGGGCAAGAAGCAGATAGAGAAGCTTTAGATGCTCAGCTAGTAGCTAGAGGAATGCTAGGCTCTACTGGTGGTATAGGACAAATGCAAGGATTAAGAGAATCACAAGGTACTACTAATCTACAAGTTAGGCAATCAGCTAGTGATAGAGTACAGGATATGATAGATAGATATAGAACTAGAGTATCAGAAGATGTGTCTTCAGCAGCTAATTTAGGGCAGTTACCTTTAGATTATGCTAAGCTAGGTATAGATACAGGTGGGATGTTAAGTAATGCAGCCATCATGGGTTCTAGGTATTTATCCGGAGCTGCTTTAACTAATGCTAATGCTACAGCAGGAAGATACGGTGGTTTTTCAAATGCTGTGAATCAATTTAAAAACTATGGTGGAGGCAGAGCTACTGGTTATAGCGATAGTGGGCAAAGAACATCGCAAGGTAGAGTAGTAAATAACTTTGAAGCCTCTGGCTCTATACTACGACCCGGTGGTCGCCACATTTAAAAGGAGAATAGATAATGGGAATGTTTGATTTTAACCCTAACGATGTAAGTGTAGCTACTTCAGAAGGCTACACAAGTGCGCCTATGCAGTTAGCCTTTTCAAGTGCAGGAATGTTAACTAAGAGTGTAGGTAAGATGATGGGTTTTAAAGACGAAGAGGATTTATTACAAGAAATATATGAGTCGTCTGACTTTACTACTGCTGAAGGAAGAAAAAAAGCTTTACAAAGAATAAGGGAAGTAGCTCCTGAAAAAGCAGCTGAGTTGCAAAAACAAATACTAGAAGCTGCCCAAACAGAAGCTAATATTGTACAAACAGAATTAGCTACAGAGAATGCTCAAGTAGAAGCTATGAAGAAACGCAAAGCTAGTATTTACATGAAAGACTTTCAAAGAGATGCTTCTAATGAAGGCTTGGCACTTAACATTCAATACTATTTACAAAGACATAACTTTGAATTTGATGCTGATAATCCACCTACTACTTTAGCTAAAGCTAGAGAAATTATAGCTAAGGCTAGAAAGAAACAAAAAGATGCTAAATCATTCCACAATGATTTAGATACATGGATTAGTACACAACAGGATTTATATGTAAACAAACGAGCTGCTCAAGATGCTGGTGTTATACAAACACCTAGTGCAGAAACTGAATCTTTTGATACTCCTGTGGTTACAGGTACTTCTACAGAAACTGAGAGTAACAATCCCCCACCTCCTAAAGATGAAACACCTAAAGGTTTTAATCCTGTAACTTCTCCTGCTGGACCTGATTTTAAAGGCATGCATAATGGCAAGATGGGTACTTGGAAATATAATTACACAGTATCTGCTGGTGGGCAAGGTGGTTCAGGTGGTTGGAAACATACTCCAGAACAAGTAGAAGAACAGTATCAAGGTTCTACTATAACTGTAGATGGGCAACAAATTACATCTGGTAATTTACCATCTTATTTTAACAACTTTATGTAAATGGCTTTACCTTTACAAACAATTGAAGAAAGAGAGGCGCAGGTAAGAGCAGAGCTTGCTATGTACCCTCCTATGAACCAGAAGTATAGTTACAACTCTGGATTTATAGGCGGACATCAAAGTATAGGCTCTTGGTTTACTTCAGGTTTAACTGGTTTATTGTTAAGTAAAGGAGCTAGTGATAACGAGCAAAGAAAATGGTATGTACAAAGAAATGGTATACAGTTTGGTAAGCAAGCTCTTGAAGACAGTATATTGGCTTATGAAGAATTAAGTAAATATAGAAAACTTACTGAAGAAGAACTTAAAGATTTAAAAGAAAGAAAAAGAAGAGATGCTTTAATGCAGAGAGACTTAGAGCATGTTTTTAATAAAGAAAGGGGAGATTTAGATGCTCCTATGGATTCTAAAAATCAAAGTTTTAATGACAGATGGGGAGTAAATACAGAAGATGAAGGTGAAATACTAAAACTTTTAAAGACATTAGCTAATAACCCAGCTTATGCCGGAGGTGTATTTACTGCCGAGATATTAAAAGACTTACCTTTAAGTGTACTTGCGTGGTTAGGACTTACAGCTAAAGGAGCTGCTGGAGCTAACTCTATATCTCAAGCGCTTAATAAATTAAACAATATACAGCCTGCTGCTCTTAGAGGATTAGCTAAGATGGGTACAGGTGTAGGAACAGGTGGCGCAGCAGGAGCTGGTTATGAGGCTTTATATACAAAACTAGACCAAGGAGATGTAAAAGGTAAGAATGTCAAAGCAGGAGCTGCCTTTGGCTCTGCATTTGGTGTATTAGCAGGACTAGGTGTAATGGCTAGGACTAGTAAAGGCTCGCCTAAAGCTAAAGAAAATACATCTACAGATAAAGCAGAGTTAAAAGAGTTACAGAAACAAGTAATACCTCCTAGGGCAGCAGGCACTATAAAGAAAAATGTACAAGAGTTAAAAGATAATCCTGATAGAGTTTTTCCTGACATAAGAGAAGGTAGAGATTACAGAAGTGTAGATATTAGTCGTGCGCCGGGAAGAAAAATAGCTGATGATAATGGTTGGGGAGTTAAAGGAGGAGCATTAGCAGGGTTTAGAGGTATTCAAACTATAGATGCTACAGATGGAGGATTACCTTGGCTTGTAAAAGATGAAGTACAGCTAGCAGAAACTTTTAGAACAATAGATGGAGATGTAAACTATAAAGATATATCTCCTATGGAAAGCTGGTACTTACAAGACTTTAATAGCTGGCAAGTATTTATGCTAGCTAGAGAAAAAGGTAAGATTAAAGTAGCTAAAACGCAAACAGAGTTTCCAGATGCACAGACAAGAGATGCTTTCTTAAGTGATGAAGCTACTGCTGAAGTTCGTAACAGCATGATTATCAAAGAAAGAGAAAAGATGTCTAACAGTGATGTTGATGTGGAAAAAGTAAAAGCAGAAATAGCAGCCAACACACAAGCACCTGAAGAAATAGATATAAACACTACACCTAGTTACGCAGAAAGAGTAACAGGATTCTTTGATAGAAAGCCTAACATGTTACCTGTAGCAGCAGGAGGAGCAGCTATAGCAGGTTATGCGTTAGGAGATAAAGAAGAAGGAGAACCTTTTCAACAAGCACTAGCAGCAGGATTAGCAGTAGGACTAGGACCTAAAGCATATAAAGCATTAAAAGGTAAGTCTTTAAATGTAATAAGTATGCGTATTAAAAAGCAAGTGTCAGAGAATTTAGAAATATCTAGTGAGGTAGCTAAAGCTTGGGAAGCCGAAGCTCAGCGTATTTTAGATAATGCTAAAGATTTAACTGAGTTGCAATTTGGTGATATTGTAGACGCTATAGAAAGCAATCGTAAAGTTGGAGATGATGCTTTAGATAAAATAAAAGATGACATACAAAAGCTTTTAACAATTATAGGTAAAGAGGCAGAAAGAGCAGGCATAATTAAAAATGCTGACGAAGTAACTAAGTTAAACATAAAAGGGATGTACAAAACAGGCGAGATAGGTCCATTTCTAAACAATTACTTTCCTCATTTGTTTGAAAGAGTAGGACAATTAACACCTGATGACTTAGTTAAGATATACGGAAAGCTTAGAGATAGGTCAGACATAGACAGAAGTATTAGAGGCACTCGTCAAGAAATACTTAAAATGCAGAAAGAAACAGATGCTAATGGTAAGCCTTTAATTGACCCTAGTTTAAGATTACTAGACCCTAAAGATACTTTAAGTGTTTACATACAAGCTATGTCTAGAACTATTATAGGTAAGAATGCTCTTAATAGTATGCGAGGATTAAGTTTAGGAATACCTGAAGGTGGTAAAGGTATGTCAATGCCTGCTTTATTAACTTTAGATGAACTAGAGGCTTTAAAGAAAGATAAAACATTTAGTAAGCAAGAAGGGTTACATTACTTAGAGTTTGAACATCCTGCTTTAAAAGGTTACGCAGCACATACTAATATACATCATGTACTAAATGATTTCTTTGCAATATCACATAGAGGAAATGTAGGAGATATGGCAGAAAAAGTACTTAGGCTTAACAATGGACTTAAGCGTGTATTTGTATTTGGTTCTTTGTTTCACGCTCAAGCTTTGTTTATGTCCGGTGTTTATTCTTTAGGTATAAGCGGTGCTGTTAAGGGAATGTTTGGTAAAGGAGCCTTAAATAAAAACATTGGCTGGGAGCAGATGCAATTAGGCAGTACAGATTTTGCTGATTTAGCACAGGAGGCTTTACTTGATGGACTTCAGATTGTTAATATTAAAAAACAAGAGCTAACTAATCCCGGTCAAGAGTTTCTTAGACCTAAAGTAAAGTATATGGCTGATAGAGCTGGACCTGCTGGTAAGTATATGATAGGTGCTTTTGATAAAATAGATACTATTACATGGGAATATTTACATGATAGATTTAAGCTAGCTGTTTACTTAAAGCAGAAACAAAAGCTTATTGATGCTGGTGTTAATCCTAAGTACTCAGGTACAAGAGCTGCTGAATTTGCTAACGATGCCTTTGGTTCTTTAGATTGGAATAATTTTACTACTAGACTATATGATTACGCAGCTAAGAATCCTGATAAAATAAGAGGTAAGATAGCTAACAGAGCAGCACAGTTAATACCTATTAACAAAAGAAGGTGGTTAAACTTAGGACTTTTTGCACCTGACTGGACTATATCTAACATTAGAATTGTAGCTAAAACCTTTACTGGATTACCTAAGGTTACTGATGCTATGGTTAAAAGATTCCATAAAGGTAATTGGGAAGGTATGAAAGAGTCGCAAGACTTTGTTAAAGCATGGAACATGTATGCTGCTTATTCAGCTAGAGCTGGATTGTATACTTCAGCTTTATGGTGGGCAATGACTGAAGCTTTCTCTAGTGAAGACCCAAGTTATGAAGGCTTATGGGATTTTTGGACTGGAGAAAATAGTGGTAAGCTAGACTTAGGAGATGGTGAAAGTATGGTTATCTCTAAGCAGATTGCTGAGCCTATACATTGGCTTCAACATCCTACACATACTTTTATGAACAAGACAAGTGTCGTACCAAAAACAGCTTTAGAAGCTATGTTTAATAAACAATGGTTTTCACTTAAGAAAGGTATGCCACTTGGTCCTAGACTAGTAGAAGAAGATGGCACACAGCATTATGCTAAATGGATACTAGGTAAAACAATACCTATTGTAGGTAAGTCTGTACTAGATGAAGATTTAACTTGGACAGAAAGATTTGAAAGAACATTCACGGGTTTCTTTGGATTCCCTCAATATGGCGACCCAGAAGATTTATAACAGGAGAAAAACATGGCAGTAAGAATACCATCACAATCAGAAATTGAACAGTTTATGTATAACATAGACGAGTTAGAAGGCTACAGTTATGCTGAATGGCTTGACTATATGGAGGAAGCATATCCTGAAGTAGATGCTCCTGAATTGTATAATAGCCAAGGAGAGAATATAGTTACAGGATACAGAGACATTCGAGGTAAATTTATAGCAGGTGAAAAACCTGTTATAGATGACGATGTAATGGCTATGATACAAGATTCAGTAAATAATCGCTCTAGTGAATTAGATATAATGAATGCTAATATAGCAGCTTCAGCAGCGGAGTTAGATGCTTTACCTTTAACTCAAGCTGAAAAATCAGCAGCCTTTATGGAAAGACTTAGAGAGCAAAAACTAGCTGAAGATTTACAAGAAGAAGAATCACTTAGCAGAAGAGTATCAGAAGGTATGGGAGATAGCCTAGCTGAACTTGTAGCTAAAGGTCAACAGATTTCAAAAGACTACGCTTACGAACCTCTTCCTGCTACTGGTAGAGTAGTAGATAATCGTATGGCTAAAAGTAATTTAGGTGAGCAAGGTATGCTGCTTAATTTAACTGATGAAGAACAAGAGATTTATGACGCAGACTTACCTTTAAGACAAGAATTAATTCCCGGTGATACTATTATTGAAGACATGGTTGCTTCAGCAGCAGAGTCTATGGACTTACCACCTTGGGCAATGGCTGTAGCAGGAGCAGTAGCTACAAAAGGAAAGTCATTAACTAAAAAGAAATCTACAGTTAAAGAAAAGAAACAAGATGATTTGTTTAAACAAGATGGTATGGTTACTAAAACTAAACCTGCTGTTAAAGCTAAAACAGCTAGTACTGTAGCTAAAAAGTCAGAACCTGGACCTAATACTGTAGAAGGTATGATAGCAGCACAAACAGCTAAAAATGCTGCAAAAGCAGGAAACTCTAAGAAAGTTGAAACAGTTATAGCTAGAGGTAATAAACCTGAAGGTAAAGGATTTAAAAGAATAGACGCTGAAGATGTAGCTAAAGTAAAAGCTGCTACAGGCGCTGCTGCTGTTACTGCACCTAGTGCTTATGTAGCTAATAGAATGCTAGGTGGTGATAGAGCTTCTGATGGTAGTTTAAAAACATCATCTGTACAATTAGATAGTACAAAAGGAACAGGTGGTGTAGAACCTATAGAGACTTCACCTTCTGCTAAAGTAGCTACAGATTCTGCTGAAGTAGCTACAGAGTCTTTTTATAAAGATATGCCTCCTGCTGAAAAAGCTTTAGATAATAGAACTTTAGATAAAGGTGCTGTTGTTAATTTAAAACCGGGATGGAAGCAAGCTGAAAATGGTAATTACTTTAGTGCTGATTTTGAAGATGAACATTGGAATACAGCTTCTGGGGTTAGAGAAGCTATAGGTATATGGGGTAGACCAATAGGAACTAGGTCTTCAGGTCCAACTACTGCTTCATTTGGTAAACAAAGTCCAGCACAAGCTAGACAACAATTAGCTAAATGGGGTGCGTAGTAAACGGTGACATTGGTGGGCGAGGTGGATGTCTTTCTTCTTCCTTGTCCTTCATAGTTTACACACTCCATCTTCACAATCATCTGGACCTGTAGTTATTATGTATTCATCTGACCTACCTGCTGTAGTAGTGGTAGGTAATCTTCCTAAGTTAGCACATGTGAATTGATGAAGCAGGTTATCATCATCTCGTAGTTCACATCTTTTAGCATATATATTGTAGGCATCTTCAAACTTTAAACTTAATACTTTCGCTCTCTCTGCGTAATCTTCTGCTAATCTTCTTATAATCTCTTGCCTACCTGCTTGTGTCATAACTCATCTCCATTTAATTCGATAACTACATAGCTATCTTCCATATCATCATCACCAAAACTCGTGGTGAATCCTCTAACATAGTCATAACTATCATCGGCTATCACTTCATGCTCTACCAGCGCGTCCATTAGGAACTTGTGTACAGGAAATGTATAGTTATCTATGTCTTTCTTTCTTTTTCCTTTAAAGAATAGAATGTACTTAGGTGTGAGGTTCTTAAACTTAGGTAGAACCTTTACCCACTCTTCTACTTCTTTGTGATAATCTTGCTTTACCTTATTCAGACTAAGGTAGTGCATGTTTCTATAGATGTTCATACTAAAGAGATTAGTACGCTTCTTTTCTCCCCTGCCTTTACTATAGGTTGGCAGCTTTATGATGGCTTTATATACCATACCTTCCCTCGCTATTAGTTACAGTTAAAGTACGCTGTAACCCCCTCTCATGCTCCTGTAAAAGGGGTTCTCATGAAAAGAACCCCAGACTTATCTCACTAACCTACCCAACCAAGCACTAAGGCTACGATTACTATACCTAAAAATACTGTAAGTGATTTGTTAGCCAGTACTTGCTCTATCATTTCTTTCATATCTACTCCTTGTCAAAGTAATTATAAACTTCAGCTACCTTCGGGTAATTAACTACATCGACTAAGAACCTAGGTCCAGTTGAATAAGCAAACACCTTCATGTTAGGAAAACAATGTTGTTTAAACACACAGTAGCTGCACTCCATAGCAAGCTTTGTGTTGCCTGACTTACCATCAGGTACTAACTCATAGCATTGCTCTGGTCTTTCCTCTCTCTCCACTACTTCTTTGAGATGTTCTATCTGTACTTCAATAGGTTCATCATGCTCAAAGTTTTCAAAGTGGGTACACAAGTGACCGTTGGTTTTATCTATTACTAACCAACCTCCATCTTGTACACCGAGAGAAGCAGCATAACCACGCAGTTGGTCTATGTAACCAAACGGGTCATCCCATCGTAAGCCTCCTTCTTTGAATTTCTTAAAGCCGAAGGGTGCTGCTGTTTTAACATCAATTAGTTTACCATCAATAACACAGTCCATGCTACCTTTTATTCCAGAAACTTCTGCTTCGGCTTGTTGGTGTGTGACTTCATGTCCAGCTAGTTTAACAAGAGCTAGTACTAACTCTTCTGTAGCGTGTCCATATAGAAACTTCATAAGAGTACTAGGTTTCATCTGCTCTTGAGACATACCTTTGTGTACATACCATAGGAATCTTTCCTTCCTACCTATGTTAGACATCCGTAAGGTACGCTTGTCTTTTCTTACCTTGAGTACATTATCTCTAAGCAGCGACTTCATAGATTCTCCGAAGTCTTCTATTACTTTATCTACATCTACATGACTATCTGCTTTACTAGAAGACAGTACTCCATACACATCTTCTACTAGTGTGTTTATATTCTTCATTGGTTCTCCTCCAAGAGTGGCATATCCATTTGTAGCTCTATTAGTTTATCTATATACCAACGAGCCTTCCTCAAATCTTGTATCCCTGACTTATCTTTATACCTACATGTATATTTAATAATGTTGCCTTCTATAAAACTAAGCTTCTGGTCTTCGATGAAATCAGTAACTTGTATTTTACCCTTGTTGTAGTACTTAGGATTAATATTATTCATCAGTGTGTTTCCCTCCATGTTGTTCCAATCTTGTAGTCACCATCCAAAGGACAGTTTAGTTTAAAGTCTTTACCTGCTCTGCGTACACAATTAACTGCCAAGTCACCGAAGAAAGCTGCTTGTTTCTCTGCTACTTCTACTTGTATCTCGTCATGTATCTGCCCTACTATCTTGTAATCTATCTTGTATACCTGACTAAAATGGTCAAGTAATACAACAGCGCGCTTCATAACGATAGCACCTGCTGATTGGAGGAGGGTATTCAATGCTGCGTGTAAGCTTCGCACATGTAATACCCGACCATCCAAACCTATAAGCGACCCACTATTAGCAGACGCAGTAATTCTAGTTCGTAGTTTCTTAAGAGCTGGTGTATTTTTAAGGAAGTCCGCCTTAAGTCGTTTACCATCCTTAGCTGTTCCTCCGACAACGCTCCCGATTTTGCTATCACCTGCTCCGTATAAGAACGCATAGATGAATGTCTTTGCTTTATCTCTAGTGTCAAGATTTGCAGCTCTTTGATTTGCTGTGTGTATGTCTCCATTAATCACCTCGTTGGTGTAGTCTTCATCGTTCATGTAGTGCGCAAGCATCCTGAGTTCTAAGCCTGACGCATCCATACCTACCAGCTTGTAGCCTTCTGATACTGTAAACAATTCTCTACAGTCTTCACCATAAGGTGAGTGACTAGCAGGTACTTGTGCTAGGTTAGGACTTGAGTGTGTCATCCTGCCTGTCACAGCACCACAGGTATTTACCTTACCGTGTATTCTACCCGTGTCATCTACTGCATCTATCCATGCGCTGACTAATCCTAGTCGCTTCTGTAACATTAGGTACTTAGCTATGAGTTTACCTTCAGGTATTTCTATAGCATCGAGTATAGTTTCTGATACGATAGCTGTGCCTAGTTCTGTAAACTCTTTAGGTGTCCAACCAAAGTGCTGTAGGTATCTAGCTATCTGTTGTCTACTGCCTAGGTTAAACTCAGGGTATGAGAAGTATCCCCAAGCATTGTGTTCTACATTATCTACTAACCCATCTAATTCATGATAATAGTGTGCGCCTTTTTCTAGCTGTGCTTGCGCACGCTTAGATATACTGCCATCTTTGTTGAACCATTTATCACCGGGATGGTTAAGTTCTATCCATACAGGTAGTGGTTTAAATACCTTGCGTACTTCATCTTCTGCTATGAACATCTCTTCTTTAATAGAAGCTAGAAGATGAGTAGCTTTGCGTAAGTCAAACTTCCAGCCATTCTGTGTTTGCTTATGAGTTATCTGTGCTACTTTATGTTCCATCTCTAGTGCTGGCTTAGACATCTGTTTGCTTGTGAGTAGCCTGTGTAATTTAACAAGGACATTAACATCCTGCTTACAGTACTCACCCATCTCATCTGTATAGGTAGACCAGTCATTGTAATCACCTTTGGGAAAGTTTAATCTAGTACCCCACGCAGCCAAGGAATGCCCTCCTTCCCTACTTGGGTTGTCCAGACGACTCATCACTAAGGTATCTTCTACATCACCCCACCATTCAAAGCCTAGGAGTTTATCTAGAACAGGTAAGTCATAGCCTATAATGTTATGACCTACTAATACTTCAGCATTAATCTCTACTAACCAAGCAGGGAAATACTTAACTCTATCAGGTGTCCAGAACTCAGACACATCTTGTCCAATTACTTTAGCAGCAATACAATGTATAAGCGTAGGGTCTAAGCCATTAGCTTCTATGTCAAATGCTACTTTCATTTCTTTTTCTTGGCAGCTCTTTCTGCTTTTCTTCTTGCTTGTCTAGTGGATAGGTGTAGCTTACGCTTGGCTCCTCTCCTTCTCTGTGTAATTGCCTGTGATTTCCTCATGACAGTAACTCCTCTAAGTCTACAACTACTTCAGTTATTCTACCTGTTTCGTTGTCATAATGTAGGTGTCCAGTTTCTCCTGTTTCACCTGTGTATCTGTTCTTAAGTACACGCAGCTTAGTTACATTACGCATCCAGTCATCCTCGTGCTGTTGGTTACGCTCTAGTGCTATGACTATATTAGATAGTTGTGCGATACCTTGACTACCACGCAAGTGTGTAAGTGATATCTCACCACCTTCTTCATGGGTAACACCTTGCTGTCTACTTAGATGAGAGATAACAAACAAACCTATGTTGGTTTCTACTACTACCTCACGGAGCTGTGTCATTAGCTGGTCTATACTTCTACGCTCATCTATCTTGGTATCACCTGACATGACTAGGTTTAGATGGTCCAGGATTATCCACTTGATGTTCTGTGCTTTAGCCATAAGCCTGATACGACTGACTATCTTTTCTACTGACAGCTCCTTGCCTTCATACAATGACAAAGCTTCTTCACCATCTTCTCGTTTGAATAGCTTATCAAATGCTGCGGTAGCTTCATGCTCTGGAAAGTTCTGCCTGACTTCATCTAGGTGATAAGGTGTAGACAATTCAATACCTACTAAGCCATCGATAGTACGCTCGGTAGTTTCTTCTAGATGTATGATGCCTACCTTGTCTTGTGTAGTACTAAGTAGGTGATGTTCTAACTCTCTGATAACAGATGACTTACCCATACCTGTACCTGATGTGATTGTAACTAACTCACCTTGTCTAAAGCCTTTGGTCTTTTGATTAAGACATACCCAAGGATAAGGTACTGACTGTACACTTGGTCTACTTATCCAGCTATCTTTTATTTCTGTTGCGCCTACTATATCACTAGGCATATAAGTCTTGGCTCGCCACCAACAGTTCTCTAAGTCTTTGACTAATCCTGCTTGTAGCATGTCGCTGACATCTTTGTAACCATCTGGATAAGACATTATCTTTATCTTATCTGGACTGAATATCTCTAGTGCTTTATCAATAGCTTCTTTACCTGCTTCATCTGCATCGAAAGCAAGTACTATCTTCTCAAAGGAATCAACAAACTCGAATGAATCTTTGAGTGACTTTACTACACTTTGCGCACCATTGCGTAGACTAACTGTCGCCCACTTGCCATTGAACACCTCGGCTAGTGACATACAATCTATCTCACCTTCTGTAATAGTTAGGTACTTACCTCCTGCATCCCATAAGCATTCACCAAACAAACCTACATCTTTAAAGCTGCCTGTTATATGAAAGCCTTTAGTAGCTACATCTCTTGTCTTCCAAGCTGCAATCCTACATGACTTATCTGTGAATGGGTAGTGGTGTTTGATTACCTGACCGTTAGTTCCGTACTCTACCTTGACTTTGTACTTGGTAGCTATTTCTTTGGATATCTTCCTGTCGGTTATAGCTGCGTGTACACCTTCGCTGACTGCTTCTGCGTTCTTCTTGAACCTTGGTTTGTAGCTGGGTGTGCTTTGGTTGTTGTCTGGAAATACATGGTGTGAACAGGCGTAGCAGTGTGCTGCTCCATCTTGGTATACTACTAGGTTGTCACCTTTAGTATCACCACCTGCTTCTCTGCATTTTGGACAAGCTTCTCTATGGTCTTCCATTATCCTCCTCCGATAATTATAAGTGGTTACTTAGGGTAACCAATCCCACATACTTTGAGGAGGAGGGAGGCTGGGCATGTGAGCCAGCTACCTCTTCTCCTTTAGTTATACTGGACTTGTATCAAAGAACTGGTCATCAGCTTCTTTCTGTCCTTCGTATCCTTGACCCATTTCTAATAGCAACACACGCTTAGCATATGGAACCATGCCTGCTGTTGGATGCTCTTTAGTTGTGAACTCTACTCTAACTGTAGAGCCACTAGGTATTTCATCATGCCAACGCTCGTTCTTACCTGTAAAAACAGGTATGTCATAACGACTAGTGAACTTTCTGATTGGCTCTCCCTCGTACTCCTTTACTTTGACTCCAGCTTTATCAAGCATGTCTGCGTTGAATGTATCCAGAGTTATCTGTAAAGAATACTTATCAGTTGACTGCCCTTGATAGGTATCAAACTGAGTAAGTGATGTGTTAAAAATAGTGGTTCCTTGTACTAACATATTATCTCCTATGTCTTATTGGTAATTAAACTGCCATTCTAGATTGGCTACACAATCAGCGTAACCAATCAGGTATATCTCTTTGTTAGCAGCTTCTGCTTTATTATGTAAGGTAAACTTTCTTATGGGTCTATCGTGTTTACAGTCAAGCCAGCCTTGCTTATAATACTTAGGCTTGTCACTTAAATACTCAGACTCATCCTCCATGTTTACCATACCATAATCTGTCATTAGTTTATTGTATGCTTACTATCAAACACTCCATCTACAAAGTTCATACCACCTTTTATTTCACTAAAGGGTAGCTGTTCTAAAGCTATAGACAGTAATCGTTCTGTTGAAAAACCTTCTACTTTATCGTAAGCATCCTCAACTGTCTTACTAGGTACACTTAATATAATATCCATGTTGACTATTACATCGTGCATCTTTTTTCTTTCCATTTAACACTCCTATTTTAACATAGTATTTAACTATTAAACTACCACTTACCAAACAAAAGTTTAAATAACTTAGGAGGCATGTCGCCATAAGTTTCTTCAAAGGCAGTTTTAACTGGTACTCTTGGTTTAGTATTGCCAGTTCTCATGCTTGGTTTAGATAGTTTCTTGTAGTCTCTAGTTTTCTTCAGACGTATCCATAAAGTTTTAGGGGATAAGCCAGTTAGTTCTGCTAGTTCTTTTAGTGTTACTATTCTACCATCATCAAGAGTGTAGTATTTTCTTTTATTATTCCAGTCATGTGTCTTTGACATCGTCCTTCCTTATGGTTTCCCTTGGTTCCCTAGGTTTAGGAATCATGTCAGGATTTTCTTTATGGTATCTTGCTACATCTTTAGCACGCATTGGCGCATCTAAAGGTATACCATTTTCCATACACCACAATACATATTCACCCATGTAACTCATACTAATCTCCTTTTAATTGTACATACAAATGAGGGTTAAGCTGCTCTGTTTCTTTTACTATGTTTGCTGCTACTTGTCTATCGAACAGATACTCAGACTCATCAGCTAAAGCACAAGCTTCTTCCCATAATTCAGGTGTCATTCTTCCATCACCGTTCACAGCTTCTGAGTCACACCAACCAATCATTAGATTGTCAGTTGGTTTATACCACTTCTCATTTTGTAGCTGTTTAATTACATCTTTGACTAACATACTAATCTCCTATGGTTCGTGAATAACCATATCTTTCTCATAGAAATTATCTACTAGTTTGAAAGATACTTCATCATCTATGCTACTATGTTTATGTTCACATAAAGGACATACATGAAACTCTTCTTGCTCTTCAGCATCGTAAGATTCATCTACAATTTCAGCACACATTCGTTCTTCTTTTTGATAGTCGCCTCGCCACTCTCTTGCTTTTGCTATTGCTTCAGCATCAGCTTCATCCTTAGCTTCTATCTCATCGTCAAACTCGAATGTCTTTTCTACTTTTATCTTTACATAGTAGGTATTCATGCTGCTAACCTTATGTTCTCTAGCATTGGTAATACTTTCCTTACCTTCTGCTCTCTAGTAATGATAGTAGCTGCTTGATTAGCTTTGTTTCTAAACTCAGCGTGACTACTCCAGTCAGTCAATGTATTGTACAACGCCCACAAGTTAGCACCCATGTCATCTTGGTACTTAGCATAGATGTTATGTAGGTATTCACCTAGCACCTTGCTCTCGCCAGCTAAGTTAATGAACACATTATTAACCTGCAACTCATTGACTGGTATATTAGGATACTGCTTCCAGTACTCTGCGTTCTCTGTGTAAGTACCTAAGCTCATCCTAAGTTTGTTGACTGCAACCTCTGGTTCTAGACTCTTGGTATGCTTACCATAGAAACTAGAAAAGAAATTACCTATCACTTGTCCATTTAAACAAGCAAGTCTAAGCGCACCTACTAGTGACATAAACTTCCAACTGCCATCGTAACTATTAAGAACAGAAATCTTTAGGTCCATTGGGTCATCCTTTCTAACTTCTATTCTATGAGCAGGGAAAGTATAGGTAACTACAGTTCGCGCACCTCCGTGTGACTGTTGTATATCTCTTGTCATCCCAGTCGTATCTAATCCACTAAGGTATATCGCACGCTCGTAGTCAGGGATTATGTCTGCGTTCTGTATGACATTGTATCCTCTACCTACAATAGAAAGTATATTACCTTCATCATCTACTACAGCTTTGTGTGTATGTATCTGCTGCTCGTACTCATGCTCTGTTATACGGTTAGTATTTATGTCATATGATTCCCAATCTATATCTTTAGTCTTGACATACAATGGTTCTGTATGTACTTTGATAAAGTCTTCTGCTGTTAATGCTCTGCCTTGTACATCTGTTAATGTATTAGCTACTTGTAATTGAGTAGCATAATCATCTGCTATTACTTCTAACATATCTATCTCCTATATTATTATTGTTTAGTGCCACCCACTCTACTTTCTAGGATGACATTCTCTACTACTGGGCATTCATCTATATAGTTTTCTACAGAGCAATGCCTAGTTACTTCACCGTGAGGTTCGCGTACTAACTTCTTGTAGTCACAATATTCACAGTCGTATCCTTCATCAAACACAGTATCGTATAGCTCTACAATCTGCGCTACTACTTGTTTACTCAGACTCATCTTTTAACCCCACTCGTTTAGATATCATCTCTACCATTTCATTTAAAGTCTTGATACACACAACAGTACTATCTATCTTATCGGATAAAGATAATAGCTTTACATCATGCTTGTTAGTAACAGTTACTAGTTCTAATATAGTTGCACGCAAGCCTTCAATGTCAGCTCTTTCTTGATTGTTCATATTAATCTCTTTATCTTTTTTTAATTGTATAACATCTTGGCGATGTCTTTTTACTAAGCTTTTTAATTCAGAATATACTTCATTTAATTCAAGAATATCTTTACGAATAGAACCTTCTTCACACCAATCACTACCAGTATAAGCACTAGATACTACTCTTTTTGCTACATCTTCAGCATCTGAATCATCATATAAATTTACTAATCCCATACTAATCTCCTCTATTAAAATAAGTGAGCAGTTTCTTTATACAATCACATACTCAGGTGACCTGTTGTAGCGCCTCGTAGTCTTGTTCCATTTCCCAAGGCAGTTACATGTATTGGCAGGTTCATTAACTACAAACTTCCCCTGCTATCCTCATCATAGATTATGTAAACTCATGGATGGTAGTTGGATATACTATATATACATGTGCCACAAGTAAGGTATATAACCTACGACAAAACCCCAGAAGAATCCATTGAATCTTTCTTTGTACTTAGGGTTAGTGTAATGTTCTATTTCATTGATAAAGACTTTATCTTTATCTCTTATGTTATATTTCATAAGCTTAGCTCCTTGAAGTCATTGTCTTGTTGCTTTGCCCAGTCAACAGGTACAATAGCACCATTTAATTTATACATATTTTCATCTATCTGCTCTGTATATAAGAACACATTGTCTTCATCATATACTCTGCAAACTAATTCACCCCACTCATTACGATGTACTTCGTTAGGTGGTATTGTTAATACTGACATAATAATCTCCTCTAAGTAAGTGAGTAGTTTAAGGAGAACACAGCTCTTGTTGAGGGTGTACGCATAGTCATACTCAGGACTATTGTTAAAATCCCAGACGAATCTCTTCTATTACAAGTTGCGAAAGCATTGTAAGTAAAAGAGAGATTGTTTTACGAACAATAAAAAAAGACAGACAGAAGTTAATCTGCCTGCCTTGATTGAGTTACTTAGTAACACTCATGTTTTCTAACAGAGCCTTAGCCTGTAACATTGCAGATGATGAATTAATATCTGCTGTTGCTGACTTCTTAACAGGTACTGTATACTCAACAGAGAATTGTTCTTTATGAATAGAGTAGAGTACAGTTCTTAAAGACTCCATTTCATTTTGAGATACTTGTAAGTTCTCAATGAAATCAACCTTGCGTTGTATTCTATCTTCTTGAACATCGCTACCTGTATAAGCAGATTCACTCATATCTCTTAACTCACTTACTTGTTTAGAGATATATTCTGCTTGAGATTTACATCTATTTTGAACAGACCAGCATAGAGTTTTAACAACAGCACCTAGAGATGAGTATTCCTCATTCTTCATGCCTTCTCTATCAGTCACGACATTATCTTTAGTGAAGTATTTATCAGTTAAGATTTTAGTTAGTTCCTTTTTCATTATCTTGCTCCTTGGTTTATTGTTATAAAAGTTTCTAGACATTTGTTATACAGACTATCTAACTCCTGCCTGCGTGCAGGCTTTGTTATAACCCTGCGTAATCTATCAATTGTCTTCATCTCTCTAGCTATAGAGATATTAATTGCTTTAAGTGTTATATCGTTATACTCCATTATGCGCTCCTATATTTATGTTCTAGTTTTTCTACTTCATCTAAAAGCAAAGCTTGAAATACAGAAGACATATTAACATTCTTATGTCCTCTTTCTTCCAAGTCATGATTTAGAAATTTCATGACATACTCAAGTCTATTGTACAAATGACTTGTACATCTAAATGTAACTGTTCTACTTTTCCTATCATTATTTATATATTTATTTAAGATTTTATCTTTCATTATTTACTCCATTATTATTAAAGAAGTCCATCGTAACTACTACGCTGAACAGGCTCTTTATTGCATAGGCTTGGAACAAGTGACGCTTGTCAAGGACTTTCGTGCTGTTCTAAAGTCCAAGCTCTTGACAAGGGCGTCATAGGATTGTCTTGAGCCATTCAAGCAATCCGTTACCTATGCGATAATAGGACAGTTCAGAGAGTAGTAGTATTAGGGAACAATCAGCACCTCACCGATAGTAGCAAACAACAAAGGTTTACTTAAAGTAACAACTGCCCTAAGCAGTTTTATTCTAGGGTTACTTCTGAGTAACACTAGAACCTTATCCAGCGCATTACGATAAACTATATACAACATCTATACAGCAACAATGTGAACGCATTAAATCTATGTGAGCCTAATACCTTGGTGTTTAGATTTATACAAGGAACATTGTTGCGCTTCTTGCGCTGGTTAGGCTTTATCCTTTGTGGCTTGCGTTGATAACATCAGAGTAATTACAATCTAACTATAGAGAGAGGCTTGTTATGAATTATTTATTGTATACACATGTTATAGTCACTATCACACTCTCTTTTACATCAACTTCAGAGGATAACAGTTAAACTTGGGTACAACATCAGTTTACTACAGTTCTCTAAACACCCGTAGGGGGAGCCTAACAGTAATGTCAGTCTAATAAATAAACAATCACCTCTAGATGAGAGTCGATTTCGGCATCATAAGTAATACTTATTAATACTATAGAAAATAGAAGTAATTATTAGTTTACAAAGCAGTAAAAGTATGCTAAACTCTTACAAGTTTGTTACTTAAGTTACATACGCGAGCCTAGTACAATCTAAAACAAGCAGCAGGTAGTTATTCAGATTCTTTTACTTAAATACTAACATGCGTGTAACCTAAGTATGCTATACTTCAGTTTTTCCTTAATGTATTAGGTTATGACTGAACACGACAAAAGAAGAAACAATAAAGGTAATCCTGCTTTGTATAAAGGTATGGCTCCTTTAAATCCTCAAGGCAGACCTAAGGGTAGTATGAACAAGTATACTATCTTGTCCAGAGAGCTGCTTACCGAGCGGGGACCTGAGATAGTCCAAGTAATCATAGATAGAGCTTTAAAAGGTGACGTGCATTGTCTTAAGATGTGTATGGATAGAATTGTACCTACTACTAAAGCTGTAGAGATAAACCATAGGAAGCATGATGGTGGTGTTGTAATTAATGTAGGCACTACAGAACAAATCGAGGAGCAAGCCAAGAAAATCAAACCAAAGCAGGTAAGAAGTAAATCTGAGGATACTGTAGTAGCTGAGGTATTAGATGAGCTTTCAGACTGATTTAAACTTTGGTGAACAAGGTGAGCTGTTTGTATTAGAAAAGCTACACTATAAATATCCTAAAGCATACAAAGTACAAGGCTACTATAAAGAGTGGGATTTGTTTATACCTGAAAAAGATTTAGGTATAGAAGTTAAAAGTGATAGAGCTACCCATAAAACTGGTAATGTAGTTATAGAGAATAAATATGGGGATGCGCCTTCAGGCATTGAAACAACTAAAGCTGCTTGGTGGGCATATATTACTAGGGATAATTTATATTGGATAACACCTGATAAAATTAAAGAATGTATAAAAGATAATAATCTAGAAGCTAGAGAATTTCCTCCTGTAAAAGGTGACTTTAAAAAGAAATCTTTATACTTAATAAAAGAAACCTTGTTTAAAAAATACGTAAAGCGTTCAGAGAAAATAAATGGCAGAAATTAATGTAGAGTTGCACCCTGCGCAACTAGAGATATTTAACTCAAATAAAAGATTTAAGATAGTAGCTGCTGGTAGAAGGTTTGGTAAGTCTAGATTAGCTGCTTGGATTCTTTTAATCAAAGCTCTACAATCAGAAAGTAAAGATGTGTTCTATGTAGGTCCTACTTTTCAGCAAGCTAAGGATATTATGTGGGGGATGCTAAAAGAATTAGGTGCTGATGTCATCAAAGATGCCTACGAGAATACAGCTAGGCTAACATTAATTAACGATAGAAAGATATATCTTAAGGGAAGTGACCGACCAGATACTCTAAGAGGCGTGGGACTTGCTTATGTCGTGCTTGACGAATATGCTTCTATGAAGCCTATTGTATGGGAGCAGATATTAAGACCAACTCTAGCGGATGTACGAGGAGAAGCACTCTTTATTGGTACACCTGCTGGTAAAAACCATTTCTATGACCTATATACAGAGGCACAAAAGGAAGAAGACTGGGAAGCTTTTCAATTTAACTCTACAGATAACCCTTATATAGCAGCAGATGAGATTGAAGCAGCAAAACGCTCAATGTCTTCTATGGCATTTAGGCAAGAATTTGAAGCAAGCTTTGAAACTTTCTCTGGTGGTATATTTAAAGAGGAATGGTTTCATACATCTAAAGAACCTGAAGAAGGAAACTATGTAATAGCTGTAGACCCTGCTGGATTTGAAGCTGTAGAAAAAGAAAGAGGGTTAAAAGGCTCTAAACTAGACGAAACATCTATAGCTATTGTAAAAATAGATAGAGATAAGTGGTGGGTTAAAGATATTCTACATGGAAGATGGGGTATTAAAGAAACTGCTAAGAAGATACTTAAAGCTGCGGATGTAAATGAAGCTACTACTGTAGGTATAGAAACAGGTTCTTTAAAGAATGCTATTATGCCTTACCTAGAAGATGAAATGCGTACAGAGAATAGGTTTGTACATATAGATGAGCTACGACATGGTGGTAAAAAGAAAACTGAGCGTATTACATGGTCTTTACAAGGTAGACTAGAACACGGTCAGATAAGCTTTAATGAAGATAGAGACTGGAAAGTCTTTATGTCACAGATGTTAGACTTTCCTAATCACCTAAGTCATGACGATTTACTGGATAGCCTAGCCTATATAGACCAAGTGTCTATAGCAGACTTCGCATACTCTATAGATATGGACGATGACTGGGAACCATACGATGAAATAGCAGGATATTAGATAATTTAACAGAAACCTCTACATGACTACCTAAAATGTGCTATACTCCACAGAATTACCTGCGTTAATGGAGATATTTCTATAAATGTTTGAAAATAAAGAAACAAAGTACCAAGCTTTAGCTGGATGGCTTAATCATAGGCTAGAAAGCTGGCGTACCCATAGAGATACTAACTATGTACAGAAGTGGGATGAGTATTACCGCCTATGGCGTGGTATCTGGCTACAAGAAGACAGAACACGCACCTCTGAAAAGTCTAGAATCATAGCTCCTGCGATGCAGCAAGCTATTGAGTCTGCTGTTGCGGAGTTAGAGGAAGCAACTTTTGGCAGGGGGAAGTGGTTCGACATACAAGATGACATGCTTGATGAAAATCCACAGGATGCGGAGTATGTAAGGAATTTATTACAAGAAGATTTAGAAAAGACTGGCTGTAAAGATGCTATATGTGAGGTATTTCTCAATAGTGCTATCTACGGTACTGGTATTGGAAAGATAATTGTAGAACAGTCTATTGAAAGAACACCTGCTGAAGTACCTGTAGAAGGTACGACCACTACTACTCGTCAGTTAGTAGAGTATCCCTCAATAGATGTTAGGGTAGAACCTATATCTCCTAAAGAGTTTCTCATGGACCCATCAGCTAACACTATTAATGAAGCATTAGGTGTAGCACATGAGGTAATCAAACCTCGTTATCATGTAGTTGAAGGTATTCTATCAGGCATATACAGAGATGTACCTCTTGATGGTAGTTACGATACAGTATCATTTGGTTATGACCCTGAGATGAAGCAAGCTGATGAGTCTGACTCAGTAAAGATTACAGAATACTGGGGTAAAGTACCTAAGAGGTTCCTTAAGCCTAGTAAAGATAAAGATGACTTTGAGTATTCAAAGAAAGACGAGCTAGTAGAAGCAGTTGTTACTATATGTAATGATGAGCATATACTTAGAGTAGAGCAAAACTTATTTATCATGGAGGATAGACCTTTTATATCCTACCAACATGACTTAGTACCAAACAAATTCTGGGGTAGAGGTGTTTCAGAGAAAGCATATAACGCACAAAAAGCATTAGATGCTGAGATGAGAGCTAGGATTGATTCACTAGCACTAACAACTACACCTATGATGGCTGCGGATGCCACACGCCTACCTAGAGGTGTTAAGTTTGAAGTCAGACCGGGTAAGACAGTACTGACTAATGGTAATCCTAGAGATGCTATTATGCCATTAGATATGGGAACAACAGACCCAAGTACATTTGACCAAGTATCTAGTTTACAGGCTATGATTCAAATGGGTACAGGCACATCTGATGGTGTAGCAGGTGATAGAGCTACAGCTAGTGGTATGTCTATGCAACAAAGTGCTGCTATTAAAAGACAAAAGCGCACTTTAATGAATTTCCAAAACACATTCCTTGTACCTTTAATCCAAAAATCAATGTGGAGAAAGATACAGTTTGATGTAGATAGATACCCAGTTAATGATTACAAGTTTATACCTTATTCAACTATGGGTATAATGGCTAAAGAATTAGAGATGACTCAGATGGTACAGATGTTACAATCTATACCTAAAGATTCTCCTGCTTTTGATGTAATCTTATTAGCTATGATGCAAAACTCTAGTATTCATAATCGTGACCAGATTGTACAAGCACTACAACAAGGTAGTCAACCTGATGGTGGACAGCAAGAGTTAGAAAATATAGGTAACGAGTTACAGATACAACAATTACAAGCTAATATTCAAAAGACACTAGCTGAAGCTGAAGAAGAAAAAGGTAAAGCTATACTACATCAAGCACAAGCAGCTATGTCTATGCCTAATGAAATAGACTTAGAAGAAAAGATTATTAAACTTCAAAAAGATGCTTTAGATTTAGATAAACTACAAGCTGATATAAGAAATCAACAATCTGAAACAGAAAGAAACATTCCAGAAATGGAACATCTTAAATCAGAAACTATATTAAATCTAGCTAAGGCTAGAGAAGCAGGTTCTAAAGCAGCAGTTAGTACACGAGTACAATGAAATCTGACGAACAGTTTTTAAAAGATAGATTAGCTATGTTTGAAACCGAAGGGTGGAAAGACTTAATGGCTGACATGAAAAGCACCGAAGAGAATGTAGTTGATATACGCACTCTTGAAAGTGAAAAAGACCTTTGGCATGCTAAGGGTCAGTTGCAAATTCTAAGACAATTGCAAAGTCTAGAAGATGCAACAAAACTAGCGGTAGAGCAATCCTCTTCATAAGGATTCTACCTTAATATAACTTCATAACCCAAATGGGCGGAGACCAAAATGAGTATAGTAGTAGATGAAACACCTTTAACAGATGTACAGGTAACAGAAAATCAAGAAGTAGAAGCGGTAGAAACTCAACAGGATTACGATATCCAAGAAGAAACACAAGTTGAGGTAACAGAACCAGAATCTACAATTCCTGAGAAGTATGCTGGAAAATCACTTGAAGAAGTTATTGAGATGCACCAAAATGCTGAAAGAATATTAGGCAAACAAGGTATGGAAGTTGGACATCAACGGAAATTAATTGATAGTTTAATGTCAACTCAACAACAAGTTACAGAAACTGCTACACCTACAGAAGAACCAGTACCCTTCGAGGACCAGTTCTATGCTGACCCTGCAAACGCAGTTAACTCAGCTATAGAAAAACATCCCGATGTAGTTAAGGCTAAAGAAACTAGAGCCATGCAAAATCAAGCGTTGAATCAAGCACAATTAGAATCTACGCACCCTGATTTTATGGAGATAGTGGAAAACCAAGACTTTCGTAACTGGGTTGGAGCAAGCAAGATACGACAAGAGTTATTCCGTACTGCTGATTCTTATGACTTTGAGTCTGCTAACGAGTTGTTTACAACATGGAAGCAAATTAACATGGCAAGTAAAACTGCTGATGTTAGAAAGAAAGAAAAAGTTAAAAGAGAAAAGGCATTACAAAAGACTAGTTCAGAAACACGCTCTTCAGGAGATGCTGTCGGTGGAAAAAAGATTTACCGTAGAGCTGATTTAATCAATCTACAGGTAACTGACCCTAACAGACATGCTGCACTAGCTGATGAAATTCAACTAGCGTATGCGGAAGGTAGGGTTAAATAATTTACTTATAATAGGAGAAGAAAATGGCGTTAGGTACTAACCAAGTCACGACTAGTGTCGCCAATAACTTCATTCCTGAACTATGGTCAGATGAAGTTATAGGTGCGTACAAGTCAAATCTAGTGGTTGCTAACTTAGTCACTAAACTTTCTCATAAAGGCAAAAAAGGAGACACTATATATATTCCTGTGCCGGCAAGAGGAAGTGCAAGTGCTAAAGCAGCAAACACTCAAGTAACATTATCAGCAGCTACTAATACGAAAGTAACAGTTAGCATTGATAAACATTACGAGTATTCAAAGTTAATTGAAGATATTGCAGAAGTTCAAGCACTAGCTTCAATGAGAAAGTTCTACACCGATGATGCTGGCTACGCGCTCGCGAAGCAAGTCGATACTGACCTTTTTGCTTTATCTGAGGGTCTACAAGGTGGAACAGTAGGTGGAACTGGAGCAGCTTCTTACGAGAACGCTGTAAAAGGTTCTGATGGAACAACTGCTTACACAGGTAACTCATCTAACGCAGCAGACATTACAGATGCAGGTATTCGTAGAATGCTTCTAACTCTTGATGATGCTGATGTACCGATGGATAATCGTGTAATGGTAATCCCACCAATCTGTGCTAATGACATGCTTGGAATCAACAGATTCACAGAGCAGCAGTTCATTGGTTCTGGTGAAGCTATTAAAACTGGTAAGATTGGACAGATTTATGGTGTAGATATCTTTATCTCATCTAATTGTCCTTCAGCTTCAGGTAACTCTGGTGCTGATAGAGTAGGTGTATTGATGCACAAAGATGCTCTAGTTCTTGCTGAGCAAGTTGGAGTTCGTTCACAAACACAATATAAACAAGAGTACCTTGGCGACTTGTTCACCTCTGATACTATTTATGGAGTTGCAGAACTTCGTAATGATGCTGGTGTTGCGTTTGTTGTACCGGGAACCTAGTAGTTAGTTAGGCGTAACCCTTTCTTAGGAGAGGGTTATTACAAACTAATTATGTCATCAACTAAATTAAGAAACGCTAAAAAAGAAAAAGCTATTAAGTATTTAGGTGGCTGTTGTTGGAAATGTGAAGGTGTATTTCATAGAGATGTTTACGATATACATCATATAGTTCCTTCTACTAAAACTTATGAATGGGATAAATTAAAAAAAAGAAAGTGGGAAACCATTAAAAAAGAATTAGATATATGTGTTTTACTTTGTTCTAATTGTCACAGATTAGCGCATAAAGAGATGAGGGAACATGCCATTTTATGAATACGAATGTAATAACGAACATGTTTTTGATGAAATGTGTTCTATTAAAGACAGATTAGAAAAGAAAGAATGTCCTAAGTGTGGACAAAAAGGAAACTTTAGAATAAGCGTTAGAGGCACACAGCCTCACTTTGGTAATGCTGATACTAAATTTAATATGAGAGAGCGTAAAAGAACTAGACAAAAGGATTTTAATGGACATATTTGAAGATACTTGCGACCATGACTCTGTTGAAAACTTAGAGTTAGAACGCTTTAAAGTTAGATTAAGAGAAATCTGGTCAAGGTTTCTTGATGAATGCTATGATAAATATCCAGATGCAGATATGGATTTAGAACATTACAAAGAACATAATGCTCTAAAGTTTGCTGATGAACCTGAACAAGAAAGTGAATTAGATAACTTATTAGCAATGTTAGACGAGCTAATGGATTCTGGAGAAGAGCTAGAAGAGGTTAAGTCAGAAGGTAAAGCACCTACATATGGAAGTAGCTCACTTAAATCAAATAAAGAACAAGGTAAAAAAGAAGCAGGCGTATATGAATTTAAACACACAACTACAAAAACTCCGGGAGATAGTCGTTCTGGAGGTAAGGGTGGCTCGTATGAGGGTACGCCATCAGGTTCAATTTCTAAAAGAAAAGATTCAAGAGTTATTAGAAGCTTTTCACCAATGGCTCAAAGCCTTAAAGAAGAGTTAATAGCTTTATCTGAAAGACAAGCTATAGGTAAGCGTAGGCAGTTGTTTAGATAATGAAAAAAGTCCATTGGAAAAAACAAAAATCTATTGGGATGTACCTTAATAGAAGACAATGGGAAAGAGAGTTTGACCCAACACAGTCAACACCTAGAGAAATAGAAATAGAACAGGGTGGGTATTTTATTACAACTGAATCTTCTAATCCTGCTACACCTAATTATATTATTACGGAGAATATAAGCTAATGGCAACAACTAAAATATCAGCTTTAGCAGCTTTAACAACTACAGATGGTGCTGAAGAACTACTCATTAATGATGGAGGCACATCTAAAAAAGTAACCATTGATAATGTACTTCACGATAATTCAATAAGAGCAGAACACTATGTAGATGGAAGTATTGCTACTGCTCACATTGCAGACAATGCTATTACTTCAGCCAAGCTAGGAGTAGATGTTATTGTTGCAGAAGATATTGCAAACAATGCTATTACCGTAGCTGAACTTGCAG
>UEXM01000734.1_pt1 | contig 32582 bp, 39 predicted proteins | sample 1796661 | NCBI WGS metagenome assembly UEXM01 (sample SAMEA4772469, study PRJEB27181) | metagenome
TGAGCCTCATTTGTGGACGTATTACCCTCCTACTGAGGGCGCCCCGTTCTCTTGGGGGGGTGGGGGGTGCCGTAGGAAAATCGACCCCTCTCGCGCAGAGAGTGTAAGGCGTGACACCCGACACTCCCGCCCAGACTTCTGCGGTTTCTGCGCGCTGGGTAACGGTTTGGTAACAAAATCAAATCCTTGGGGGGTCGATGCCTGGCTAACTCGGACGCCGTGGCATCGCGCGCGTAGTGATGCGCCGCAGGCTGCGTGCTTTTAATCCGTCCCCTGAACCCCATCGCTCACCAGCTTCACAACCTCCGCGCTTCGCTGCTCTACCGGCTCTGGCTCACTGGCCGGCGCATCGCTGCCCCACATGAGCATCACAGGCCCGGTGGCCTGCTCGACGTCTTCCTTCTTATGTCGCACGCCTCTCGGCTGCATCTTGGCAAAAGTCCACTTCTTCGTGTCCACCTCAAGCCTTCGACGCTGCACCTCGGCATTCATGTACCGCGGGTCCATGTCGGTCGGCAAAGGTGACGCAGCCAGGTCGTGCATCTCATCAGCCAGCACCTCGGCTCCGATTGCTCTGGCACGGCTGTACATCTCGTACAGCTCCTCAGAACGCTGTACTGCCTGCAGAACTGTAGACCACGCTGGCATCTTATCATTGTGTTCGCAGATGCTGCGTAGGCTCTTGCCCTTCGCCAGCTCATCGCACACGGCCTGCATCTTTGTTTTGTTGAGTTTTCCAGCCATGCATCAACCATAAAAAAACCCCCGCCGAAACGGGGAGTTGAAGGGAGGTAAATCGAAATCAAGGAGAGGGTCAGCACTGCCAACCTACAAACAATTAACTCATATCAACTGCGTCGAGTACATCGCTTATACGGTGGATTGCGTGGAACCCGTGGTCAGTTTGGCAGGGATGTATACAGAGCAAGCAGCGCGAGCTCATAGCGCCGTTTGGCTGTTCTGCGGTCAATCTGGTTACGCTGTCCAATCTTCAGCCACGGCACTTGGCTGCGGAATGCGGCTGCGTTCGCAGTCTCCCACAATATCCTACGATCCTGTTCTTCGGGCAGTGCGATGATAGCAACAAGCAGCTCGTCATAGCGGTCCACCTGGCGAGCGGTCGCAGGCTCCAGGCGTGGCACTGCATCAGCGTCTGCATAGGCAAGCCAATCGTGGCTGATCTCAGGCCAGTACGTCGTCGCCTTGCGTGGATGGGCAGCAGGTAGCCGCCTCTCCGTCTCAGCGGCCTCTACGAGGTCGTCGTGCAAGCTGGCTGGCGAGTGTGGCCTTCTCAGCATCCGACATCTCCATCACGCCGCGCCAGAAGTCAGCACGGTCTTGGTTTGACAGTGTGGCCGCAAATTCTTGAATGAAATCTCTGTGAGCTTTTTTGCCGTCAACGACAGCGCGGTAAGCTGGGCTCGCCATCTTCACCTGTCGCGTGAGCATCTGGGCGACTTCGGCGCTTCTGGATGCTCTTGGCTGCAATGAGCCTTTAGAAGCACTGCCGCCGGAAGCGTTTTTAAAATAAGTTTTTTGGGGGTGGCTACGCTGCCGGGCTGCTTCAAGAAGTGTGAGAAGCTGTGGACTGGCTCTAACTAGCGTACGCGTATCATTTTTTTCGACCTCGCATAACCCCCCCCTCACCAAGTTATCCCACGGTTCCACACAATCCACCGTAATAGTTGTCGTTCCGAGCTGGTAAGCGCGCAGAAAATCATTGTGGCTGATCATCACAGCCCTCTGGGTCGTTGCGACCATCAGCAATCTCTGTCGCGATATCCTTGATCTTTTCGCGCGCAATGATTTCGAACTCTGATCCTGCAATCTTTTTGTAAACCCTGACGCCATGCAGAATTGAAGTGTGATCGCGCTGCCAGCACAATCCAATTTGCGCAAACGACAGCCCGATCTCAGAGCGACCTATCCACCAGCACCTGCGCCTGATGAGCGACAGATATTGCGTGCGTGGCACTCCGACCAGCACTTGGACCGGCAGGTTATGCGCGACTGCACAGGCTCGCAGTAGGTCTGCGTAAAGCCATCGCCTGGTCGGCACGACAGCCTGTATTGCTGATAATTCTCTCTTAAAATCCGCTGCTTTCAATTTTACTCTCCATTGATTAACTGACTGACCACTTCTGCGGTTTCTTCAATCGATCTGACCACGGCCACGACGCAGCCGCAGTTAGTGAGCAGCTTGTGTGCTGCTTTCTGGTTGTCGCTGACGCGACCTTTGGGTGTTTTGATTTCCAAAAAGATTGGACACCACGGCACCGTCTCGCTTGTCCAGGCGGCGGGCGGCACGAATATCTCCAGATCAGGCCAGCCCGCTATCACGCCTTGGCGCTTCTGCTTCATTCGGTAAGCAATCTTGTGTGCGCCCTCGTTGGGGCTGTGGTGTATGGCCGAGCCTTCCGGCAGCGCAATGCGCAGGTAACTGAGGATCGAGACGTGCAGCTCGTACTCAGTCATCAACCTCGCCCCAGCCGCCACAGACCTCGCACTCCTGCCAGCGCGTGCGTATCTCGACATAGCGATCCGGCGTGTAGCCGCCGACTGTGTACTCGACTTCGACCTCGCCTTCGCCGTCGCACTCAGGGCAAATGTGTTCAGTATTAACCATTAGATTTTATCCACGGCATCAATCCGCTGGCCGATCCAGCGCATGACGTTGACCGCCATCGAGTTGCCTAACGCCTTGTACCGGGGACCATCAGGACAGGCGTCAGCGTCCTTGCCGCGCCAGGGGATAGCCGTCCAGCCATCAGGAAAGCCTTGTAGCCGCTCGCATTCGGTCGGCGTCAACCGCCGCACGGCAGCAGGAGAGGCAATTGCTGGCGCGTGAGCTCCTGCGGCAAGCGGATGGGATGGATCACCGGGCTGCGGGTTGCTGCCATTCTGCGGTGAGGTGATCTGTGTCGTGTCAAACGGTACTGGCGTCGTCACATAATCGCCGCCCTGGTTGCCGCCTACCGGCCCACCCGCCATGATCGGCTGCGACACGTCAGTCTCGCGCGCCTTGTAGTCCTTGCCGCTGTTCATCGGCATGATGCTGTAAGCAACCGCCATCGGATCATGGCGCCGTAGCGTCGGCGATAATTCTTCTGCTGCGTCCGCGCCGTGGTCAACTCTCTGAAAAGCTGTCGGCACCAACGGCGTGCCGCGCCCCGTGCCGTCCTCGCTGGCGTCAAAGCCTTCCGCGCGCAGTGCGTGAGTGACCGGGATCACGCGCCCCGTGTAGGCGTCCTGTCCGTTCAGTCCGCCGCCCATGTGCGCGCCATCGCTCAACGCGCCGCAAACCTCAAAGCCGATATCCTCTATGAAGTCGCTTGCTTGAACAGCTACCACCGGATCTTGTCCCCGCGTCTCTCCCGTGCGCTCAACGCCTCGCCCACTACTTAGTAGGGCTGGCGAAACATCGTGCGTTATGTCGCCGGGGAACCCGCTACACTGGTTAGCGCCGACCGGAGGGCTGTCGGCAATTCTTTCCCGCGCTTTGCGGCGCGGCGCAGGATGCCCTGACAGGCTTTCGCGCTCAAAAAGTACCGCTGCGGCACGCCGCCAATCTCCAAGATATCCGACAACGAACACACGCCGTCGTCGCTGCGGAACTGCTCGGGCAAAGCCGTCCACTCGGACGTGCTGAGCGTCAAGAACTCTGTAGGCGAACCCATACCCGAGTTCGACCAGCCCCCCGAGTATGCTACCAAAGTCCCGTCCTCCTCCTGACGACAGGACGCCGGGGACGTTCTCCCAGACCAGCCACTTGGGCCGCAGTCTCTGAGCCAGTCTAAGATACTCAAGCGCCAGGTTACCGCGGTCGTCATCCAATCCTCCTCTGAGGCCGGCGATTGAAAATGATTGACAAGGTGTGCCTCCGACCAAAAGCTGAATTGGCTCATATTGGTTTTCCTCAATGGTTGTAAAATCGCCGTGTAACGGCACGTCAGGAAACCGATGCGCCAGGACGGCGCACGGAAACTTTTCGATTTCGGAGACAAAAGCGGCAGACCAGCCCAGCGGCGCCCATGCAACAGACGCGGCTTCAATGCCGGAACAGACGGATCCGTACTTCATTCGCTGCGACCGTCCTCTTCGCCGTACTCTGCAACGAGGTCATCAGCGGTTACCTGCCCCTGCGCTATCACAAGTATGCGGCGCGCCACCCGCCAGCTTGGCCGTTTCTGGCCGTTTGCAAGCATTGTGACGTATGAGCGGCTGACGCCGAGCTGCTGCGCGAGGTCGTTGTGCGTGGCGCCGCACGTCTTGATGTAGTTTGTGAAGTTCATAATGGTTACGAATAGGTAACCAGTAGTCGCCACTCAATAGTTTATTTTAGTCACTTGTGACAGAGATAGTTGACCGCTGGTTACCTGTGGCGTAGCGTAGCGAATTAATAAACCAGAAAGGAAACGTCGTCGTGACCCACGCCAATTTAGAAGACTGTAATGTTTTTGATTTATTCCCGCACTGCCGAGACACGGAATATGATCCGTTGCATGACCCAGCAGCGAAACGATTGATCGCCGACTATTATAGCGGCGGTTCGGTGTACATTTTTCCGAACGATCCACACCACAAAACCCACTCACATATCGAATATTGGGCGGAAGATTTACCGGAAGAGCTGCAGCAGGCTTACGGGCTATGCGCTGCGGTCACTCTGTCGCGCGCACCTCGTGAGCGAAACACGCACACCCACGCGCTTTATAACAATTATCGGTTCGTCCGGTATTTGCAAGTCATCTGCTGTGCTTGGGCTAATGAATTGCCGCTAACAGAAAATATGCACAAGCATTTGTTCAACGGCTACCATCAAGAAGTTCACCCGCAATTCATGGGGATGGTCCGCACTGCGGATTTGATCACTGAAAATGTTGAAGATTGGCGTCATATGCCTTATTTGCACGAAAAGACCACAGAAGGTCTGCACATCCGGCCAAGCCGAGCCATGCTGTATCTCTCCATCGACGCGGCTGCGCACGTCCTATCAGCGTTGCAGGGAAGTTATAACCGCAACAAAGATTTTTTAGAGAACGCAATTGAGCGCCCGTGGAGCCCTAAAACAAAGGCTGTGCCACAGATAAACCCTGTAAGGAAAACCGATGATATCTCATCAAATTAAAATTGCCCGCAAAAAAGCAGGCAAATCTGCTGCTGAGTGCGCAACCGCGCTATCGCTTACCGTACACGCGTATCGGCGTTGGGAGCGTGGCGAAGTTGAGCCCAAGGCCAGCCAGTGCCTGACTTTGGCGCAGTTTCTGGACATCACGATTGATCAGCTCCTGACTGATAAGCCAAGCGATGAAAACGCGCAGCACATGACGGTATCAGTTCATCCTGGTCAGCGTGTGATCCTTGACGTTTCCGGCGTCGAGCAAGCTGCACCTGATAAACCACATAAATCGATGGTGAAACTGCCGACAAAAAATAATAAGGGTAAGCTCAAGGCAGTCTAAACACCCCACAACGCCCCAAAAACCTCGGCTTTTCGCCGGGGTTTTTTTTGCCTATTGCACATACTGGTTACATTATAGTAACCTTCGGTCACGTATTGATGACAATAGGCCCTAACAGTGACCAACGCAGACTTTGATTTCCGACCGCTTTGGGCTGAACGCTTTAACTTTAACGCACACAGCCCATCCGGTGCCAATCGGCCCAACGATAAAGAATTTTTTGAGAAGGTGATAGCACGCCCCGCAAAGCTCTATGACTTCGCAGGCTGTGCCGCAACCGCTGGCCGCGTGTGCGAAGAATATGCAAAGAACATTGTCATAAATGAAATGCCTGTTGGCGAGGCGTACAGCCACTGTGTCGCCAAGTTTGACGAACATCGGATGCTGGAGCATCAAGCCGACGACGCAATCAAACACTCGATGATCCGCGACGGCCTTTATACCGTTCCCAAATCAGACCCCGAAAATACCGGCACGGTGCTGGAGCTGACAGCTCGGCACACAGCCGAGGCTTTGCGCGAGGCCACCCATACAGCCAACCAGATTACAGATGGCCGTTGGGTGTCTGTACACCTCGAAAACACTGACCTTCCGCACATTGGCGAGATTGATGTTGAGGCAATGGGCGGCGTTGTCGAAATCAAGACGCGCTGGCCGACGCTCAAGCCTGACAGTAAGCGAGGGTTTACAGTCAGGAGCCTGCCTGCACGGCCAGACGCGGCCCATGTGCAGCAGGTAGCTCTCTATTGGCAGTGGCTGCGGCAAAAGGCTGAGAACGTGCCTGTGCGGCTCTTATATGCCAACTGCATTGGCTATCGGGTGTTCTCGTCTGAGAACTGCCCAGACCTTGCCCCTGCCCGGCTGAACGAGGCGCTGGAGAACTTAGCGCGCGTTGCCAGGACACGCGAAAATTTAATGAAGGCCGCACAGACAGTACCCGAGCTGTTGGCGCTGGTCGCTCCCGATTTTTCCCACTGGATGTGGAGAAACGTGCCGCCTGCGTATCGCGCAGCGGCTGAACAAGCATGGAGTGAAGCATGACATTTTCAGCAGAGGAACTTGATGCAGTCACGCGCTGGCTTACCCAGCGTCGAGATTTCTTAGCGCGTGAGGGTTTGCTCTCGGAAAGCCAGACGATTGCAATTTCACGCAATACAGCACGCGAACAACTTAGGGAGCTGCAAGATGCCGAAACCATCGCTCAGTGAATGTTGCGCCGGGGTGGCGTTTGCCGTCCTGCTTTATGGCCTGCTGCTGGTGACGCCATGAGGGACACCAGCATCGAAGCGTTTGAAAGTTTTCAAAGCAAGGCCGCAACATTGCGCGCTGCCGTGCGTGCAGCTTTCCGCACAGGCGAGCCGCTAACCGCAGACGAGGTTGCAGATGTGCTGGGGCAGTCAGTGCTGTCGATCAGGCCGCGCGTCACAGAACTTGCGAACAACGACGAAATTGAGGACAGCGGAAACCGTCGCCGGAATGCGTCAGGCCGCAATGCAATTGTATGGAGAGAGAGATGGAAGACAGACCTATTCGCTTGAGAACCGAAGTTACCGTTGCTCATCGCGGCGGAACGACTGAAAGAGGTGTGATCGTGGGCCGCACGTATTCGAACCCAATCCGATATGACGTGGCAACGTCTGACAAGATTTTGACGGACGTGTTTGCGGATCAGATTGATGAATAGCGTGGTCAGTTTTGACGGTGGCACACCGGACTTCATGTCCGACTGGGTCGCTGCGCTTCATGCAATGGACAACCCGAACCTCGACGGACGAGCCAACTATGGCACCTATCCGACGCTCGGCGGGTGCCTGACTGCCGCAAAGGCAGCATTGTCAGGGCATAACCTGGCTGTGATGCAGCTCGTATGCCCCGGCGAAGACGGCCAGCCCGACCGGCTGGTCACGCGCATAATCCACACGTCCGGTCAATCGCTGGAAGATGGCGGCGTGCCGCTCTACTGCGCGGACAAGAACAACCCTCAAAAGCTCGGGTCCGCGATCACATACGCACGCCGGTACGGCCTGCTTGCAATGATGGGGGTCGTGGGTGACGACGACGACGATGGCAACGCTGCCACGCCGCCAGAACAGCGTCCACGATCCAAAACTGCGGCAACACCGACACCAGTAAAACGTGTTGCAGACGAGATACCTCTCACACCAGCGGATGAGCGGGCGGATTACGCTTCTTGGACACTTGAGGCGATTGCGGGCTTTGCAGCCCACCGTGATCTCGCGCAGCACACAGCTTGGGCGTCAGTCAACAGACCAACCCTCGACCAGATGAAAGTTGACGCGCCACAGGAACGGCAAAAATTACTTGAAGCGTTCACAACCAGAAAAGGAGAACTAGCAAATGCCGAATGACAGATTTCAAACCATCGCCAAGGCAACAGGCTTTAAAAACGAAGACCGTTGGCAAGGCACAACGCCAATGCAAAAGGGCAAGCCAAACTGGAGTAACTCCAAGGTAACGCTCCACACAGCGATCCCGGCAGGCACGTACGGCGTGAGCATCTGGCAATACGCCGACACCGGCAACGTCAGCTTTGAGATAAGCTCCGATACACAAGCACCAGCACCTGCGCCAGCGCAGCACCTTGGGGGCGATGTTGATGACGCAGATTTCTGAAGAGGGTCAGCTCGTCCGGTTGCGCGCTGCGTGTGAGTACCTTTTCGGTAACTCTGACGAGTCCACGAAGATGCGGATGTATCGCATGATTGACCGCGATGAAATTGTTGCGCGCAAATTTGGCACGCGCTGGTTCATTCCAAGAGAAGAGATCGAACGCATTGCCGGATCATCCCCAGACAAAGAATGATGCCCTTTGCGCTTGGCCCCGCGGCGACGAGCTGCATGTGCTCGTCGGCGAGCGGCATTATTTTAAGCAAATGACAGCCCAGCAAATGCTCTGGCTGGCCGAGAGGTTTCTCGCGGCTGGCACAGAGCAGATGCGGGCTGATTTGCGACGGCGTGAAGAAGCAGCGCGGCTTACCTAGCCCCGCGCCCGCCAGCCGGTGCGCTCTCCATAAGCTGCTGCGTCCGCACGGTCCCGCTTTTCGTTGTCGATCCATTCCGCATAATGCTTCCGCGTGGTTGCCGTGCTTTCGTGGCCCATCAAATCGGCAATGCGTTCCCAGTTATCGCCATACTCTGACACGCACAGACTCGCGAAGAAGTGACGCAGGTCGAGAAAGTTTAAGGGGTCAACACCAGCAGCATCGCACGCAGGATAGAGCGTCTCTCTCAACAGCGATTGCGTATTTTTAAAAACCGTCAGAGTATGCCGCTGAAATACGCGGTCGTCATCGCCGCTTTTGGGAGAGCGCATTTTCCACTCGCGCAGAGCCTTGACCAGCTCAGGCGTGAGGAACACAGAACGCCGACCGCGCGTTAATCCCTTCTTGACCTGCTTCGGCTGACCGTATCGAACTTCGCCCTGCGGCTCGCGACGTGCGGCTGTGCGTACATAGATGCGCTCGTTTTCAAAGTCCACGAACTTCCATTTCAGCGCGCAAAACTCACCGACGCGCAGGCCGGTGTGCGCGAAGAAAGCGATGGCAAGTGAGTAACACCATTTCACGTTACCGACTGTCGGCTCAACCTTCTCAGCTTCATTTATAATTTTGAGAATATGCGCGGGCGGCAAACGCACGATTGCGCCCTCTTCTATTTCTTCCTCGGACTGCCCGTATTTGTCAGCGTCTAATGCAATCTGCGCTGCCGGATTGTGCAGGCACCAACCTTCATCAACCGCCAAATCGAAAGCGCACTTTAATGCGGTCAGCTTTTCGCGTTTCGTCTTGTTGTCGCGATCATCGAAAAAACTTTCAAGCCACTCGTCCCTGATCAGTTTCTTGCTAACCGTATCAAGCGGCATCGAACCAACGCCTACCCGTGGCGTGATATCCCAAACAAATGCACCTTGGTCATCCTTCAAATATCTGCCCTTTGATCGGCACTTCCAATGATCTGCAGGCAGATCGACAAACTCAGCCTTTACAATTTTATCACGGGTTTCGATCCAATCGCGCGCGTTGCGAATGTTGGTGTCCATTGTCGTCCATGCAATCGCGTCAGCCTTATAGCGGCCCTCTTGCACAGCGCAGTAGTGATCTATTGCAGCGGACACGGTGCCGCGCTCTGCAGGGTCATACGTCCCGCCCTGCATATGGGCAGCGACAACAGTTGATCTGTAATTGTCAGCCTCGTCACGGGATTTGAAAAAAATAGGGGCTGCACCCTTCACGCGTACCGCAACTGATGGGCGACCCTGTTTCTTTTTTGACGGAGTGTCTGAAATGCTGACGACCAGCTTCTTGCCAGCCTGGTTAACGACCTCAGTTTTATCACGTTTCATAGCCTTGCTCCTCAAGTAACTGTTCGTCACTAAAGTAGTGACTGTTGGTTACTAATGCAAGGCGGGAGTGACGGGTATGTACCAGTTACCCGGCAACCCCGTTTCCCCTTTTTGTTACCCGTTTGTTACCTGGAAAACTTTTTTCCTTTAATAACAAAGGGTTAAGTGGCGGGAGTGACGGGACTCGAACCGAGCGGGAATTAAAACAGGCACTTGCGCCTGACCTCTAAACGCCACGGTTTCCGCGTTTCTTGCATCAGTAATGCCTCACTGTATCACAAGAAACCACGCAGCAAAACACTGCTTTTCGTTACCGTTTTGTTACCCAAACCGTTACCCGGTTCTGTTACCGTGATCTTTTCCAGGTTAGAAATTCTGCGCCTTCTTTGAGATCACCGAACGGTTTTACCCGGCAGTTAGGTGCCGCCGTTGGATCGATGACAAAGATGATAGATGAGCCGTATTGCTCTTCCGTAAATCCATGGCGGTGGCCGAACTCATCGTGCCATTTGTAGCCACGCGCCCTTGCCATGTTGACGACCTGACCGCCGGCATTTTCTTCCTGCGCCAGCGCCCAGGTGTGATGATGGCCTGCCACAAATATATCGGCATCCTCGCCCCACAACGATGCGCGCTTCTGGCCGTGCAGCGGATTATAGATCGACGTGCCTTTGTGGTTATGGCTCGCGTCTACTCGAACCGTGGCACTTGGAAAGACCAGCTTGAACTGTGCGGACCAATCGATCATAGGAACCTGCCGGACGTTGATCGCTTTTAGATAGGTCGAAAACTCCGAATGCATCGTGTCGTGGTTGCCATGCAGCCAGACCAGCCACGGTATCTCCGCTTCCTTGAGAAACCACTGCGCCAGCTTGCGCTCGGTCGAACGACTAATATCTTCCTCGGCGTAGAGCTGTATCAGGCGACCGCCCCAGTTGTTCGTCGTGTCCCCGATGTTGACGCATCCGATGCCTGGCGTCGTCGCCATGATCTCCACGTCGCGCCGCAGCAGCGGAATGTTGCAGCTTGTCCCGAGATGCGGATCGCCCACCACGACCAATCCGAACGGATCGTCCGACGCAATCTTGATGTCGAACCATTTCTTGGCCTGCTGATGTTCCTGCTTCTTTTCCCAGCGCCGGGAAAGGTGGTCGAGGATTTCGTCGGGCGATATGTCCTCGTCAGGAAACTCTGGCAGCGTAACCTCGTCAGTGTCTTCTACTTTCTCCGCCTCTCCGAAACGAGTGTGCGCCGTTCGCACGCGGCCCTCAAAAGTGCTGCGATTGATGTTAAGTGCGCGAGCGGCACCTGAGACGCTGCCGTGTTCTTCGACCGCCGCAAGCGTTGCTAGGCATTGCTCATCTGTTAGTCCACGGGATGGCATCAGCTCACCATTTGCTTGGCAAGCCGCGCCGCGCGGGCTGGCACCTGGTTGGCAAAGCGACTGTCGAGCAGCTCGGCTGCGGCAAGCTCATAATCAGGCGGCTGTTTTGCAAGCGCGCTTAGCATTCGATTAAAACCTGACAAGCGCGGCCAACCCAGCTGAAAGCAAAGCTGGACGACGACCGATTGGCGCGTTGGGTCAAGCTCGTCAAACCATGCCCACTGCTGGCACTCTTTAATGGTGCGGTCGATGTCATTGCGCAGCAGCAGCTCGGCCTCGTCTTCCGAAATACCGATACCGCCGTGCTTCTGGTCGATATTCCTGCCATAGCCCACGGTATGAGCGCCTGCGGTGCATATGTAGCAGTGCGCTACGAAGCCCTCTTCCGCTTTGAGCGCGTCAGCGATCTCATCGATTGGATACATTTGCATTCCGTTTTCCGATGTTGTTTGCAACTTTCTCGGCACTCCGGCCAACCGTGTAGCCGCCCACGCCTACCGTCAGCAGCGTCCATAGCTCGCCAGGTAAATCAATTTGCAGGGGTATCTGGTCGCCGGTTGCCAGCGTGACAGATAGCTCGATCAACGGAGCCAGTAGAAAATTCCACGCAACGATTGCAGTGATCACCAGCATCAGGATCGGTCGCCAGCTACTAGCCAGCCAGCTATCGCTTTTAGCTTCGGCGAGAATAATGTCAGCCGCCGCCTTTTCGACGGTCGCGGAGTTCATCATCAACTGCATCTGCAGCTCGCGCTCGATCTCTGCCGCCTTGTCTTTGTCTTCCGGTAAGACGCGCTTCACCACGTCGCCGAGTATCGGTCCCAGGACCGGGATCAATGCACCAATCATTTGCCTACCCTCTCGCTCGGCACAGGAATATGTGACCCGTTATGAAGACCACGTAACTTTAAGATTTCAGCCTCGCTGGACTTCAAGCGTGCTTGTATGTCCGACAGCTCGCGGGCTGCTTTTTCTCTCTCGGCTGGCGCAAGCATGGCCGCGAGAACTGACACTCTTTGATCGGTCAGCTCCGCCTTGTCGATGCGGGTATCCATTGCACGAAGCCTCTTTTCTACATCTATTAAGGTGGTGAGGATGCTTTTGACCTGGTAGCGCACAACGGCGAAAGCGCCTGCCAGCGAAGCGAGCGTCGAACCGAGACTGATCAAAAGTTTATAATCGTCCATCGTCAGCGCCTCTTCCGCCACCATTCGTAGATGCGGATACCGCTCCAGATCGCGCTCATCAACGCGGCCAACGCAGGTAACCAATCGATCAGCGCCGCCCAGGCGATAAACAGGCTGGAGATATCAACCGTCGTTTTAAGATGGTCAGTCATTCAGTGCGGCCTCCTCGCCACGCGGCGTGACGATCTCCCAGCCCTCGCCCATCCACACTATGCAGACCATGCCGTCGTTTTTGGGTGGGCTAAACGTGATCAGGAACGCGCCGCTTAACGTCACCGACAATTTAATCAGACCCTGCTCGGTCAGCCCGTATCCGCGCAGTGTGTCGGACGGTTGCAGCAATTCTGCTTGCTCTTTTTTGAAACAGGGCAAATCGTGGCCTTGCGCGGCAGGCATAAAAAAAGCCGCCAGTAAGGCGGCACACATAAACGTAGAGCATATAAGTCTCATCGCGCTGTCGCTGGTGCAACGCCGTCACCGCCAAAGGGTAATTCGGCCCACGCCGCAAATATGTAACTTGAACCGGATGCGTTCATGCCGCCATTGTCTTCGTTCAGTTGGAAGCCGTTTGATAAAAATGAAATTTCATTATCGCCTGGCGAATTATCAACCTCGGCGGCGCTATCGTTTGGCTTGAGCAGTTTTGACATCACGTTAGTTGGTGATCTTTGATTGTCGTAAATTTGCCATTCCTGCGCGCTATTGGTGCGCTTCAGTATGACCATCGCGGGAGTAAATCCGGTGTGGACAAAAACGCCGCCAGTTCCCGTTGATCCATTGCCGGTGTAACTTCCGAAGGACGAATGCCCTACGACGCCATGAAAGAAGTACCCAATAATATCGTCGGTCGCAGAAAAGTTGTCATGCTGAAATCCGAACAACGAAGCAGTGACCGGGCTTTCGCCGCTGCTAATGTCGCCGTAGCTTCCGCTGCCATCATCGCTGTCGCTCGCGTCAACCCAGTAAGCTGTTATCTCGGCAGAGGTAGTCATAATTAATCTTTTTGCGGTATCGCCAAGGTCTTTGTGCCAGCAATCCCAGTTGGTTCCACTGTCTCGCGACTTAATCATAAAAAATTCTGGGGTTGTCGATAGGCCGTGCTTAATCGCGTAGTTGGCCGATGTTCGATGAGTCCACGACGCTATCGAAAATCCTGCCGTGGTATTCCGCCGACCGCTGCTTGCGAGAATATTTCCCGATGCACTTTCGCTCCACGCGCTGTCAGCTTTCCATTGCCAGGCCACATAATTTTCGGACGACGTATTAACCTTGACATCGGCACCAAGCGCAAAACCGTCTGAATTAAATGCCGTCACCGTGTCTGCGTCAGTGCTTTCGGCACCCGTTGAATTGGTTGCCAGAATTTTTGTTGCACCGCGCACGCTATCCGTCAAAACGTGGCTGTCCGTTGCGGAGCGGTTTTTGATCCAAATTAAATCTGGTTGCAGGTCTGAATTGCCGCCATTGGTAATCGTCTGCGTGGAACCCGTACCCGTGAACAAAGTAGGCTGAAAATACTTTGACCCATCTGTGATAGATGGTGTGGGTAGGGCGGTACTTGTTAGTTCTAAAAAGTCTGCCGTTGGTGTGCCGCTCAAGTTTTGGAAAGTTGCTGTGATAACTGTGCCAGAACCATACGGCGCACAACCGAAGTGCAACGAGTTTTGTCCTGTTAAACCAACAGTATTTGATACACCAGTTGCTGCTGGAAATGTCTCTGCGCCATCATCAAATATTTTGATGGTGTCATTGCTGCCATCGTATTCGATACGCATCAGGGAGTTGGCTGGAGCCGCACCTACATCAACCAAAACGCTGGCGTTTTTTACAACCTCGCCTGTACCCACATTGATTGCGTACATGTAGTTGTTTCCGGTCTTTACATTGTGATTGCCAAGTTGAAAAATACCCACGTAGCCAAACGTACCGGCGCTTTTCTGAAACTCACAAACGTATTTTCCGCCGTCATCAATAGCAAATGTTGATGTAGCCCATTGATAAGAATTGCCAGTTGCAGTAGCGACCAGATTGCCATCCGACAGTCCTGCCCCTGCCCACAGTGGATTGAGGGTTGATGCGTTCAGAGTCGGCGTATCCAGCATCTGGTCTGCGGTTAGTCCGCTGCTGGTGAAATCATTGTTGTTTCCTGAGAAGTCTTCACCAAGATCAGAACTGTCCTGAAAGTCTAGGTAAAAACCGTTGTTGCCGTAGGATGGACTAGCCTCGATTGGTACCCACACACCGTCACTATCTGTCTCTCCAAACATCGCAGGAGTAAGAACCGTTCCATCGACAAAGTGGAACTCCGCGAGATAACCGTCAAAATTATTAAGATGCGTCGAGACGCCATTGTTAACGTTCGCACCTATATCGTGACTGACGCCGTTCGCGTTCAATCGGCTCGACGTACTGCTCAATCCAGATCGTGCATCTGTTGACCACGAAGTGATCTCAGACCCGTTGAGATAGACCCTTAGTTTTTCAGCATTGGTTGAGTTGCCTAGTTCATAAGCTACAACGAAGTGATACCAAGCTGCGTGATCGCGAAAGACTTGATCGCTAATGAGACGGTTTACGCCACCCTCTTGAATGTTAATTTTGTTGCTTGAAAAATAGAAATTATCGTTATTGCCTGAGCCGTTTGCGCTTAAAATGTAGCTGCCGTTATACCCCGCCCCTAGTTTAACCCAAAAGCTGTAGCCAAAGTTTGCCGCCGATGTCGGCGTGACAAACGAACGGTTAAGATACGGGCTGTCGCCGTCGTTAAACCGGATCGACTGATCAATCTCGTACGATAGCTCGCCGCCAAAGTGAGCAACTGGAAATGTGAACACTGCTGTCTCCTAGCTAAAGTTTAGCTGACTGACGCCAAGCATTGACGTCCCGTCGCTGACAAACGACAGAATATCGACGGCGTTTGCGCCAGTGCTAAGTGTCGGCTCAGTGCCGCCGGGGAACTTGTAGGCAGATGCGCTGGTGTTCAGCGTGCGTGACCCTGTGCCGTCCTGCTTCACGATCAAAATGTACGTCGCCCCGGCCACTTGGTTGCTAGGCGCATCAAGCGTGCGATTGCCTGCCAGCGTGACGGTTGCGACCTGATTTGCCGATAAATCCCACGAGATATTTGCGCCATCCGACAACGTCGTCATGTTGAAGTTTTGGGTCTTGGTGTATTCGCGCGCCGTCGCAGTCAGCACGTCGCTGGCGAACAGTTCAGTAGTCGTGATTTTCTTATGCGCGGTTGCCGATGCGTCGTAGATCGCGAACTCGTCGGCAGCGACCGGCGATGCCGATAGACCTGACTGGCCGTTGATGCTGACAGTGATTGTGCCGGTGGACGTGATAGCACCGCCGCTTGCCAGACCAGCCGTTGCAATGTTCGTCACCGTGCCGCCGCTGCCGGGGACAATGTTTGCAAACGTGATTGCGGTAGTGTCTAGCGTGCCGCCTGTATTGCTGGTGCAGTGGAACAATTTGTCAGCGTTTGCGCTGCCTTCCTCGACGTGGATCAATGCGCCGGGATGCTCGTCGTAGGCGTCAAACAGGTCGTCACGCGCTGGGCTGCTGCCGACAACATAGATGCCATTTTGCGATGCGGTGCTTTGGTCTTTGACCAGCACCAGATTGCCGTTCGCCAGGGTAACGCCGTCAAGCGTGTCGCCGTTGTTCAGTGCTGTCGCAATTGTGATGTTTGCAGTGGTCGCCGCTCGGACAGTTGATCTTTTTGCTAACCCAGCTAACAACCCATCGACGTATTGCTTAGTCGCTATGTGCAGCGCGCTGGTCGGATCGCCAGCCATCGTAGACGTGGCGACCATGCTGCTGTACGTGCCGCCGGTTATCGTCTTGCCGGTAAACGTAACAGCGGACGGAATGCTGACCGTCGGGTTGCCGCTAACGCCGTCGCCGTTTGCTAGGGTAATCTCGTTACTTGTCCCGGTGATCGTGCGCGGCTCCGCAGCACCGCTGCCAGCGTGCGCGATAAGGCCGTTCGATTCCGTTGCGAGCAGATTTGTAAAGACCTGCGCGGGTGTTTGAAATTCGTAGGCTGTTTCGCCGGAATTGACCCTGATCATTTTGCCGCCAGCAGATGACAGGCTGGTTGGCAGTATGATGCTGTCTACTACTGCAAGCGAGTTTCCGTCCGACGAAAACCCTAACGCTTTTGATGCGCGCGCGGCGGCAGCGTCGGTAAATTCCGGCGTGGTTATAGCATTCGTCTTTGAGACTTTGAATGAGCGGTCTAGCTGTTCCTGCAACCCCTGAGTAATCATTGTCAGCCGATCAAGGCCGTCTTCGTGGCTCTCCGCTGGAAACGGGTCATTCTCGACGTAGTCGGTGCCTTGCGTCAGCGCCAGGTTACGACGCAGCACCACAGTCTCACCAGATGCCGGAATGTTGCCGCTAGTAAACGTGACCGTGCCACCAGCATCGGCGCCGGCCCCGCTGACGTTGTAGTGGGTTGAAAGCGTCTTGATTGTCTCCACGCCGGTAGATGCGCGGATGATGACCTGCATCTCGCTGTCTGCGAAGATTTTGAATGTGTAGTTAAAGCCGGCGGTCGATCCGTCGCCCGACGCTGAAACTTTTGTGGTGGTGCTTGATACGCTCATGTCATTAAGCCTCTACTTCGGTGCGGGTAATCCGGCGCCTCGCAGCGCCTTCGCGGTAATGGTTTTTGCTAAGAAATCTGCGTCAGTTGTTTTGAGCAGCTCGCCTGCCGCTTTCGCGAAAGTGTTTCTGACCCGGCGCAATTCTTCGACCTTGTCCAGATCAGTCATCCCCAAATACATCGGGGTTGTGATTAACCAATTCATTGACTCGCGCAGATTCATTGCTGTGCCAGTTGCCTGGTTAGGTGCTTCTATTTCGTTCATGTTTACGACAAGCTGGTCGTACTGCTGCGGCGTCAGCTTGACGCCTTCAACTTGGCGTTCCGGCATAGTCATCGGGGTATTAAGACGCAGTATCTCGTCAACCGCTGCATCTGATCTGTCAGAGCGAGGGCGAAAAGCATTGAAGGCGTGCAGCCAACTACCCTCATATGCCTTAATCGGCTCACCCCAGAAGTTCCGCCGCGGCGGCAAATCAGACGACAGTCCCGGCGTGCGGTTGCTCACCTCGGTTAAGGTGGAATAAAACAAGTTTGCAACGCCATCAGGCATCCATTCTGGGCTGAGAGAATTAGGGTCCAATTTGGTGTCGCGCAGCTCTGGGTCAAACGCAGTCTCAACGTCGCGCAGCAATGAAGAATAAAGAGGCTGCGCCAAGCCGCCTGTAAGTCTTTGCACATAACTTCCGCCGTATCTGATCGGGTCGTTGTAAGCTTCTGCAAAGTCGGCGATGCCGCGCAAAAACGTCTTTTGCCCGACGTTTTGCATGACCGCACCAAGCGCCCGGCTTGCTAATGTCTCTTGGTCGTCTGGGTTAATATCGCGCGGCGCCCACTTCATAAAATCTGCGTAATCTGCAGCAACGCCGAAGATCGTGCCGATCGGTTCCAGCCGACCGTAGGGATACCATTTGCCGCCAATCTTCACGGAATACGGTTCGTATTTTTCACGCCAGATTGCGCGAAGTTTTGAATCTGTTGGACCGCCGCCTGTTATCGTTCCTTGTGCAGCCAAATAACTTGCGTAAATCAATGCAGAACTACCAGTTGCAATGCGCGCCAACGCCATGTCGCGGCGCGCACCGCCTGCAGCAAAATCTGCTCTAACCTCCTTCATTACAGGCGCAAGAACAGTGCGCTTGCCAAATTCTTTAAGGACGTTTGCCGGGGTGCGAATAAACGGCATGATTATCCGACCACCGGGGGTCTTGTTTATAACATCTTGAAACGCACGACCTTGCTCGCCTAGCGTTTTGGTAAACGTAATCGTATCGGCAAATTCTCCTGCCGCTGCGTTTGCATCGTCCACCTCGCCGCGTAAAACCCGTGTGTAGACTTCCGCTGCTTCTTCGGCTGTCTGACCGGCATCCAGTGCGGCGTTGCTTTGGCGATATGCCTGCGCGCGCAGTTCCATGCGTGTGCCGATTAGTTTACTGAACTCGTCTGACGCCATTAGGAAACGACTGGGCATCCGCACAAGCGCGCCGAAATAGTTAATCATGTGACCGAAAAACTCCGGCCCTTCGTAACCCAGCGCCTCGGTTGAGATGGCACGTTGTTGCGCGACTTCGAGCTTAGACGTCACGGTACTCGGCGTTTCCGTTCTAAACACACGACCAGCCAAACGGAAAGCGTCGGGGATTGACTCTACTAGCCCGTGCATTAGCGCGATTGATTCCATGCCTGCTACCCGGTCAGGGTCAGCGTTCGGTAATACCTGGCGCGCTTTCCCTATTGCAGCACCGACCGCACGTTCCGGCATCTGCCACAACGTAAACACAGTATTTGAAAGCAGGTTCACTTCGTGCGTCCGCAGCCCTGACAGCAAGCCATTGATCCACACTTCATAGACTGCCGACTTAAAGCGTTTAAACGGACTAGCGGCAGCAAATTTGCCGCGGTCCTCAACTGGTGTCGCCAGCCAACGCTTCGCCAGCTCGTCAGCAGTATCACGTCCGCCGCTGTTCTGAATAATCTCTGCCACTGCGTCTGCACGCGCTGCCGTGCCACTGTCAGCAGGGATGCGAAAAGCTGACAACGCGCGCGCAATTTCTGTCTGCACGCCCTTCATCTGTGCCTGCAGTGCAGCGTGTTCCACTAGTTTCTTGCGAAACTCAAACCGCTGCATATCTGTGACCATAGTCGGGTCGTTGGCAATCGCCTTCGCAAGATCGTCTACTTCCTCGGCAGACTTGACCATCGTGGCGCGCATGACTGTGGCGCGCACGCTGAGATTCGCGACGTCGCTTGGCAGTCCCTTTATGGCTCGTGCCGCGCCTTCTTCATCCGTACCGAGCAAATCAGCAAGCTGGCGCGTCTCTTCCAGCGGAACCTCGCCCTGTGTTGCCGCCCTTGTTTGCTCGGCAAATTCCTTGCTGACCTCGTTGATGCGGTTTTTGGCATCGGACGACGTATTGATGTTCGACATATTAAAGTCGATGCCGACCACGTCGTCGCCCTTGTAGGCACTGTATGCGCTTTCATCTACAGCAGCAGGCGACGGTGGCGCAGGAACTGCTTCTGGTGCTGCTTGCGGCTCAACAACGGGAGCAACTTCCGGCGCTATCTGTGGCTCAACCGTTGCCGGCGCTTCTGGCTCAACTGCTGTCGGCTGCTCAATAGTTGGTTCCACACGCTGCGGCGGTGCTTCTGGTTTGGGCCGTAGTCGGGTGATCAAATCAGAAAACAGCCCAGCGACCTGCACGTTTTCGTTCTCACCGGGTACAAGGATGCCGCCGCGGCGTGAGGCTTCAGCCGCCTGTTCAGATATAGCCATGCATTGACCTTTGTGCGTTAGATTGAGCCGTCGTTTGGCGCAAGCGTTTGCTCTAAAACATTAGCGCCAACCAATGTGCCGCTGGCAGAAAGCAGCGGTATCTTGCCTTCCATAAACGCTTTAAAAATTACGTCTTTTGATTTGCCCAACGCCTGCGCTGTGACGTCAACGCGATCGTTGATCAGCTCGACAATTGATTTTGGCGGCGAGGCCAAGCCGGTATATTGACCGTTTGCAAACCACGACAGCGATTGTGCTTCTGCCGGCATAACGCCCAAACGCTCGGCTACTTTTTTGTATAAATCCGCAAACACAGCGTACTCTGTTTGCTGCTTTACGCCGTCCACGACCTGACCATCAAGCGTATCAGCAAGACCCTTGCCTGCGTAATTAGCAACGTCTGACGGGTTGTCTAAGTAGGCTTTGTATGCGGCATCCGAGTTAAACCACTGACGCGGTATCTGACCAGGCGCAATCTCGTTAAGAACGTGCAAAGCACCGCGAATAGCGTGTGTGTCCACAGTGACGCCGTTGAGATTACCCGCCACGTTTTCAGCAAACGTCGCCGGTTTTGGATTTGTCCTGTAATCAATCTTGCCAGTCTCGCGAAGCTGATCGATCAAGATCTTATGCATCCCAGCAGCTTGTCCAGGTTTAGCTGGGTTGATCATCATAGGATAGCCAGCCTCGTTAATACCTGATCCACCTGGCCCAACTATCTCGTCGTAATCTACACCGGCTGTGTCTTTTGCTCTAACAAGCGACGCGCTCCTAAGATTAGGTTCTGTAGAGGTTCGCGGACTTGTTGCACCGTAAAGCATCGCAAACTCACGCGCCTGCTCTCGCGCCGTTTTCTCTGGTATCCCCAGCTCTTCAGCTTTTTTAATTAAAGGGCCAAGGTGATAAAAGAATTGCACATTAGTACCAACGCTAGGTCGCGCCCGGTCAGCAATAATATCTGCAATCTCGTCCATGTTTTCGACCAACAGCGCCGCGCGTTGTTTCTTCGGCAGCTTAGCGCCCTCCGGCGCACGCGGCACTGGCGTTTCAATTTGGTCAGCCTGACGAATGCCTGCCTGATAAGCTACCGGCGACGTATTGAACATTTGTTCGCCAGACGGCTGAGTCCGCGCCGCTGGTTTCACTTCCATTTCCTTGGCCTTTGTTTCCAGCACTTGCATGAGGCTTGGCACTTCGTCATCAGCCAATCTACCAACCGCCTTACCTGCAGCCGACAATGCCATATCGCTTACAGCGCCGAGCGGGTTCGCTGACAACGTGGTGCCATCCATCACGCTGCCAAGCCGCTCGTCCGCACGGGCGCCCATGCCCTCGACAGATCGAACAACTTCTTGCCCCTTGTCAGACTTGATGAACTGCTTGCCTTGCTGCACCAGCTTCGGCAGTCCGCGTATAAGCGCCTCGCTGCCGCCAAGTAACACCAACGCTTCGCCAGCGTTTTTCACGCGGTTCGTCCATTCGCTGTCGTCAGGGTCAGTTGCTAACAAATCGCGGACAGCGGCTGCGGCGGGTGAGCTTGTGTCTTTGGCAATCATGTTGAAAAGGTTTTCGTCGTTAGGCGACAAGCCCAGTAGGCCGACCATACTTTCAGACACGATTGATGATAGAAGTTTTGGAGCGCCCAACGCACGCAGCGCATTGAATCCGGTTACGGCTGGCAGAATATATTGCCCACTCAGAGCGCCGGCAGTGCCAAGCACATTGGCTGCAGGGTTATCTTTGACGGCTGTCTTGTTCATTTCGTCAACCGCTTTGAAAAACTTGTCTACGTCTGTTTGTTCAACGATGCCCAAAGCGCCAGCGGTATTGCCAAGGAACTTGGCTACACCCTGCGTGATTCCTGAAAATGGTGCGTCCAGTGCGACGTTAAGATCGCCCAGGAACTGGCCGAACGATGAGCCATCATCTTCTGCGGGTTGAGCTTCTGGCGCTGGTGGTTTTGACGCAGGTGCAAGAGCTGGTGGCGGCTCAGATTTGCCTAGCACAAAACTCTGGCCGGTCATGTCATCAAAACCGACGCGCGTGCCATCTGGCTGGTCTTCGGTGCGGTCCCACTTGACGGCATTGAGCGCGGTCAGATCGCCGCCCAGCGTTTCGTTTGACACAGAACGCAGATAGATTTCGTCTAATTCGTTCATTGCTGCGGCCTGTCAATAATTGTGAGCGGGTCAAAGTCAGCGCGCGCTGCCTCCAGCGGTGTTACCAGACCACCCGCTTGCAGCACTGTAATTAGAGCAATGCGTGTGTTGGAAATCTGAGCTGCATTTCCGCCGGCGCGGGCCTTGCGATACTGCTCTGCAAGGGCAGGCAGTCGAGATAGCGCCGTCTGATTGCCCTGCGCCAGCAGACGCTTCGTGATTTCTTGAGCTTTAGCCATTGGGTCTTTGACGGCTTTTTGTGGATCAGCACGCCAAGCCAGCATTTCGGCGCGCAGTTTTGCTGCCTTGTTTGCTTTGTCTTCAAAGATTACCAACCCGCCCGATGCAGCCGATTTATCATAGCCCAGCGTTGCCTCACCCCAATCGAGAGCTTGACTAAAAGCACGATCAGTCTTGGTTGTTATCAGCGGCAGCAGTTCAGTGCGTACAGTGTTAAAAGTTATGTCACGATTATCTGCGCCAATCTTTTCAAGCAACTGAGCATCGGTAGTGATTTCGCCGTTGCGAATTGCGCGCGCTATTTCCAGCACGTCTTGCTTGTTATCAACCTGCGCGCCGCCTGCTAAATACTTTTCGATCGTCTGCAATGTTCCGACCGGGATATAGGCGGAGTTTTTTATGGATTCAAATATGGCTGTTTTTGCCTCTATTGTTCCCGTGCCAAAAAGAATGTCGCGCACAGCGCCTTGATCATTCTCCTTCGCCAACTCATCCAATTTTTTCTCTGCATCGTTATCGCGCTTCGTGTTTCGTGCCGCCGTCTTTTCTATTGACGTTGCAATTGCATCAATCTGCATGGCGCTGAGATTGCCACGCACTGCCTGCAGCATCGGGTCGGTGCTGGTACCGTTGCGGAATGCTGTCGCGATTGCAGCAGCGTCTGCGCTAGGGCGATTGACATAGTTCAGCAGCGTGTTCTGTGCGGTGTCTTCGTATGCCTTTTCCGTCAGTAAGCGGACCTTGTCAGCCCCCACGTCAGGCTCATTGTTCTTAATTTCCGACAGCGCACCAATAAGGCTTTCTAACCGCATAGTGCTAGACTTGGTTATATCAGACGCGACGTTGACATCTTGCTGGGTTGTCTCAACAAGATTTGCTTCAGCCGCTTCAACCACGCGCGCATTGTTTTGTTTTACAAACGACAGCAAACCGCGCGTCTGAGCTTTAACTGCGGCTGTTCCGAAAGAGCGCCGTGCCAAGGTGTTTGACATTGAGCTTTTATATTTATCAACAATGAGCTGGCTTTGCGTGCGGTACTGCTGCTCAGCCTGCGACATATTTGGGTTTCGCAAGGCGTTCGTTTCTAGTTCGGCTAAGTCTAGTTGCATCTGGCTGGCTGCAGCAGATGCCTCGCTCTCAGCGCCGATCTGCGCCTTCTTCATGCCAAACGCAGCAAGCTCTGCACCGGCCTGCGCAAGCTGTGCGCCACTCTCTGCAAATGCGCGTGCGGGCGCGGCCATAGCCGACGCACTGAGCTGCGCCGTGAGAAACTGCCCCTGCCCTTGGCGAGGGCGTTGAAGCTGTGCGGTGTAGGTGGGAACCTTCATATGATCTGGCTCACTTGATAGCCGCCCTTGGCGAGCGTAGTCAGCGCGCCCATCCGCGCGCTGCGTGCTTTGATGTCGTAGGCAAGTTTTTGCTGGCGCCCTTCAAGCAGCGCAACCTGTCCAGCCAAACGCTGATTGACGCCTTGCTCGCGCATCCGCCCTGCATCTGTCAGTGCGGCCAAGCGTATCGTCTGCACTTCTTCTTCAGCTTCGTTGGCATTGTCCCGCAGCACTTCCAGCGGTGTGCCTGTGCTGGCAATCACGCCCGACTTACGGTACGCCGTGCCAACCCGCGCCTGCACCTTCGCAAACTGCTTGCGGAACCGGACGACCTCAGAACCACCGACGCGCTCGCGAAGTTTTGCTTCCTGATCAGCAACACGCGCATTTCGGTCGCGGATGCCTTTATTAAACTCTGCAGACTGCATGGCAGCACGACCGGCGGCTTTCATCCCGCTTGCCGTTTGCATTTGCCCGGCTGCGCTTAGCGCAACGCCAGCCCCTAAAAGTGCTACTTCAATGCCCATCTAACCAAGCCCACCTTTCGTAGTCTAATTTGTTTGCGCCGTAGCGGCGCATGGTGCCTTCGTGTTCCATGCCGAGAAACTTCGCCCAGCGTTTTAGCTCCGGCCAATCGCTGCGCATTGCAGCTTGTACCCGCCACATGCCTTGCTCTTCGGCAATCTGCAGAAGCCCCTCGCGTACCAATCGTGCCACGCGGATTTGATGCTTGCCGACCCTGCTGGCCCCTAAAAACCAAGCCTCGCCCACACCTTCCCAAAGCGGGAATATACCGGCAGCGCCCACCAGGTAGCCGTTGTCGATGCCTGTAAAGGCCATGCCCTCATGCACCAGTGTCGGCATAAAGTTGCCGAACTCCGGTGCCGGGCGGTTGCGGTCGTCGTTCAGATCAGCTTCAAGCAGTGCCTCGCCGTGCTGCACCTCAAACGGAATTAGTCTCACTGATCAAAGGTACTCAGCGTTGCGTATACTGCGAGTATGTTCATCGGTAGCGGCTGATCCTGTCGGATCGTGAGCTGCCCATCGGTGTCATAGTTGCCGTTCAGCTCAATCTCCTTGTCGCCGGTAAACAGCGAAATCGGCGCATTCATTGCTGCTGCTGACGACCGGAAAGGCACGACGTCGAGATTGTTCGCATCTCGGCCAACCTTCAAGCCGACAGATCGATACAGCCGCACCGTCAGCTCGTTGATGCGCTTGACCTTGCCCTGGCTGGTTCCCATTGCGCTGCCGGCATCCACGCGCAGTGTCCGCAGTGTCGAGTTATATGACAGCCCGGCGTGCGCCTTGGTGACGTAACGCTCTAACGTGACCGCGCCGCTTGATACTGTCTTATCGGGGTGAACCGCGCCATCGCCCAGAATGCTGACAGTCTGTCCTTCAAGGTGGCTTAAACCCGATAACGACAGCGTGGCCTGCGTAACCGTTGCACCAGAGCTGTGCGCTGCTGCAACGCCAACCACGCCGCGGACGCAACCCGTCAGGTCGTTCGTGCTTTTGCCGCTGTAGGTAATAACCTCTGTGCCGATCTTGATTGCGCCGGAACTGGGGAACGATGACGCATCTGCCAGCGTGATGGTGGTCTGATCTGCGGCTTCGTCGCCAGCCAGCGTGCTGGTCGCGCCTGTAAACGTAAGCGAGCTGTCAACAAAGATTGCATTGTTGACGTCGGTGCCAAAATCAAAGTCGCGCATAAATTCTATATATCTTTTGGTCGCACCACCTATTGTGCGCTTGACCACAACCCAAACCTGATCTTCGTCCAGATCGCCGGGGATCGTGGCAATGCTCTCCACGACCGCGTCACCTGTACTGAACGCGCCGCCGATAATCTGACGCGACCAGCCAATGACCTGTTCCTCGCGCTTATACGTCATGCAGGCAAGCTGACCATCGCCGCGGAGCGTCCACAGGATGCTGTCCGGCTCTTGCTGATAGGCCAGCTCGTTAATGCCGTTCTCGGTGATATGCTCCGAGATCAACGCGACGTCAGGCGCAACGTAGCCATCAACGTCAAAGTTAAACTGCAGCTCCAGCATCTTTCGCTTCGCACGCTGCACAAACAAAATCGCGTTGCCTGCCTGCATCGGCGTGATGTCAGCGGAGCCGTGCGAGGTCTGCTGTTTGATCTGTATGTTGGTCGGGGTGATAGCTTCGTCAGCGCCTGACGCGCGAACCACGAACTCACCACCTGATGTGCCGACGATCAGGTTGCGGGTTGATGCCAAGAACCGGATGACGTTTACGGTGTTAGAACCAATCGTGTAGACCATGCCGTCGTCGGCATTGACGCCACTCTCAAAGTTTTCAAAGTCGCCGCCCTGGCTAAAAAACAACGTCTGGGGCTGCGAGGTGGTGCCAGCAAAAACCAGTCTTTGCTCATAGAACGCGACCGCGCGCGGGAAGCCTGTCGCCTTACTAAACGCACCCAGTGACCACTTGTCGGTTGCAACCAGCTTGCCCTGGAGTGTGTGGCCGCTGGCGGCTGCTTCTGTTGCCAGATCAGCACCCGGCGCCAATGTGATAACAGTGTCGGTGACATCAACGATCAGATGGCCGGCGGTTGAATTGTTAGATGATGAACCACTAATGATTATCGTCTGGCCGACTTTGAAACCTTGGTCAATAAACTCCCCCGCGGTGTCCTCAATGCGGTCGTTGTGTTCCAACCCGGTAGAGTCAGGGTCGCCTTCATGGAATGAAATTGTTGCCGCAACGTAGCTCGGCAATATCTCTGCTCGACCGTCTTCCAGTTCCTGCGCTGTACCGTCCACCACGGTCGCAGACGACCGGGACGTGATCTTCACAAACCCGTCTGCAATCTTAACCAGGCGACCGACATCGTCGGCGGTAAACAGATCGGCGCTCGCGGTCAGGCGGATGGTGCCGTCTCGACTGTCCGGTGTCAGCGTGGTCGTTGTTATATTCTGATCAAGAAACGGGCCGCGCGCCGTCGTCACTTCGGTAATCGTCCACGCTGTGTGGCTGGTGCGGGTGATTTTATAGATCGGGTGGTTGGGCGATACGACGTACATAACGTCTGCGGCTTGTGCAAACTTCAGTCCTGCCAAATCTGACGCGGTATAGACCGTCGTCACCTCGACCGCTGAACCGCTGGATGTAACCTGCCCCCCGTCCTTGTAGATGCGGAAGTAAGTCGGGCCGAACTCCAAAATGTAGGCTTGCTCAACATTGAACTCAAAAGGTATGAGCCGCACCGCGTTGGCGCTGCTTTTCACTTCCGATACAAACCGCGTGCCAGGGCGGCGATGAACACCACCATGCGGCTGCACCAAAAAGTTTTCGACCGTCTCGGCACCGTTGTCGTACTTCGAAATATCCGTGCGCCCAAACAGCTTGGGCGTGATCTCGCCGGCAGTAAAGTTGCTGAAAGCGGTGCTTACTTTAGGCACTTAGAACCTCGACGAAATGAAGACGTCGGATTCGGTGTATGCCGCGCGATCAATGTTGACCGTGTTCGCCGGCGTGCCTTCTGTCGCATCAACGAAGCGGGCTTCGGACAGTTTCGTGTCGTAAGTCGCCATCAACAACTGCGATAGGCTGGCGCTGTTTACCAGCGCGTAACTAATATCAGCAGCCAGACGCGCTGCAATCGACTCAATCAAGAGCAAGTCGTATTGATTGGGGTCAGTGACGCGCGAGATGTAAATCATCGGGAAAGGGGTTGTGCTTGAAATAACCTTGCGGCCCTCCACGCGGAAAACCGTGTCAGGGTCTTGCGGTCGCATGACGCGCAGACAATCCGCTGGAAGCGTGTGCTGGTAGCTAAACTCAAACGCCGGGACATCACTGTCAGCGGCCAAGCTGGTGCGCGTGACCAGGCAGTTCCACGGGTGCGCTCTAAACACGGCATCGCGGACAAACTCATAACGCTGGTTGCAGACACGCGCAGCACGGCTGTCTTCCGTCAGCGAGATGATATTACTCGCGCCAATCATGTTTAGCGCCGAGTTACAGATATCGACTGATGATGCCATTTTGAATCCTTGAGAAAGAGAGGGGGAGCCGAAGCCCCCCCACCCAATTAGTCGATGACGTAATGGATCAGGAACGACATCGTTCCTAACGTTCCGCCAGCCGCAGCCATCGTCGCTGCGATGTAGTAGTACCCACCGGGATTGACTGAATCCCCGGCAAGTTCCCACACCCGTTTGCCAGCGGTGTCGATGTTCGCAGCTTCAAAGCGAACATCGGCCATCGCTGCAGCATCGGCTACCGCAGAAGCAAAGACGTCTTCGTCTTTGACTACGCCAGCCGTGGTGTAGATGCCTACGTTGAACGTGCAACTGCCGCCAAGCGTATCAGACCCAATAAAGAGCTGGGTGATGTTCGCGTGGGCAGGAATCTGAGCGAGCATGACAATGTCATCATCGTCAGAGTCCCCTGCTGCAACTTCAATGGTGCCAGCGGCTACACGCACTACGCCATGTAGATCCTGGCTTGCGCTCAGTGTCGGAGGATCTGCCTCAAACGCTGCAACGATATCAGAGTTTTTAGTACCCATGACTATTCCCTCCTCTACTCGTTACACGCAATTTCAACGACTTTGTCTTCTTCCATCCGGGTCGAACCGAAGGTCGCGCAGTAGTAAACCTGCGTGGAATAAGACTTGTCGCTGCGCTCATCGATCCGAGCCATCACATCTTTGCCGACTGCCAGCTTGCAGCCGTCCTGCGCCCACGCATAACAAAGGCGCGAGGTGCCATCGTCTGACAGACGATTAGAAGTGATGAACTTGAAACCGACAAACGTGTCGATGTCACCCTGTACAAGTGCCTTCCGTCACACTTCGGCTTTCGCCGCCAGCTTTCGCTGTTCGTGCGCTGGACTTTCTCTTCATCTCGATGAGATGCTGCCCGTCAAGTCTCTACACCTTCCGCTTTCGCGGCTTGGCTCGGGATTAGCATTTTAAAGCCTTCCCCGAATTTGAGCAGTTTTCGTCTGACCGTCGCCGATCAGATAGGCAAAGTGTTTACCGTATTGAAATCACTTGAAGTTACAGAGGTCGTATTGAGCAGGTCTTCGATCTGCTCAGGGCTTACCACGATGTATCGCGGAATGGACGGATCAACCGACTGCGAATCAATGAGTTTTTTTGCGCTCACCAATTTTGCAACTGTCAATCCGGCAGAACCATGCGCGATTTTCTGGCCGCTTGGGAACGACGTAGAGGTCGTTCCTTCCTTGCCGGTCTTCGCGGTTCCACCAAGTGCGCTGATGATGGTGTCGTCCATCGCACGACCTATCGCCGCCGCAGCCGCACGGGCATACGAGGACGTCGGGTCGATCAACATACGAACCTTGTCAGCATCGTCAATGTAACAGTTCAGTCAGAGGCGCTAACTCTGACCCGCTTTCGCTGCCTGCGGTTTCCCGCAGGATCGGACTATATCATCACCCCTTGCGGGGGCTGGGCGCTTCCACCGCGCTTGCGGTGTACTCCTTGCGGATAGTCTCTGAACCTTCTCTTTCGAGCTTGGCTGCTGATTGGCATATCCTTGCGGACTTAGCTTTCCAGCAGTTCACCCAGTTACGACCCCATTGAGGTCGGCCCATTCGTAAGTGGTCAGGCTAACCATTCTCCGAGAGTGCGGTGTTTCAACGAGGGGTGTATCCAGAATCTTCAATAAGAGACGCTACACTCTTACCGGCTGTCTAGCAGCTCCCGACAATCTCTTGCCGGCTGAGACTATATCATCATCCCTTAGGATGCCCTGCGCTTCGGGCCGCTTGGCCCTACTCGCTTGCGCGATAGTCGTTGAACCTTCTCTTTCGAGCTTGGCTGCTGATTGCCCTCGGCTTCACGTTAGGGTGTCCCAGCAATTCACAGGGTTTTCATTTGGCTGTTACCAGCCAACGCTCCAATTAAATAGAGTGCCTCGATGACCGCGCTACTGCGGCTGCTTCTCCGACCTGGTCGAAGAAGGCTTTTTCGCCGGTGACACTTTCGGTGTCCACGGCACCTCGCAACAGACTTCCCATCTGCTGCGAGAGCATAGCGACGTTGGAACTGAATTGGTTCACAAACGCCGTATTTACCTGAGTTGACATAACTCATGCTCCTACAGTTGTGGTTGAATGTATGCGTGGGTTATCAGGCTTGCGCCTGGCTCACTGTCGGTTAGGCCGACTGATCCGCCTTACTCACAGGCTTGCGCCGCGGGGCCGGCTTAGACTTATCCGCGGGTTTCACGAAACTGAAGTATCTCTCAGCGAGATCAACCGGATCGTTTATCGTGCGCGCGCTGCCGAACTGTACGGCAAGGCGCAAACATTCGAGGCGCAGAGCATCATTCTCCATGCATCTGCTCCCGTAATCTCAGCACCTCATTGACCACGCGGTCATGCTCGGGGTGGTGCTTTTCCCAGTAAGGCGAGTTCTTTGCCGTCATCTCTGACATACGCGCCTGCAGGTCTTCGTCAGTAATGCCCGGTCGGCTATCCCTGCCGGCTAGTCCATCCTCACTGATCTGCTCGGCAACATAATCACTGATGTTAACCATCAGCTTGACCAGCTCGGGGTTGTCACCCAGCAGGCTACCGTCTGCGAGCTGTATCTCTGTCAGGTCCGGTGCGTCAAACTCTTTCAGCAGCTCGTTGGCGCGAGACATCTTGTCGTCAAACTCGCCGCCAAACTCTTTTCGTAACTCTGTCTCTACTTCTGAGCGGCGTGTTTCCATCGCCTCCTCGGACATCACGGTCGCCTGGCCTGCAAACTCGCCATATGCTTCTGCGAGCTTCGCGGCCTGTCGATCAGACAGTCCTGATTGATGTGCGGCATCGCGGAACCAATCCGCCATGTCGCCCTCCATTTCACCTATATCGTAATCGCCGGCTTCCTGCGGTCTACCAAGTTTGTTGTAAACCAAATCCCAGTCTTCATCGGTCGCCCAGTTGCCAGGGATCGCTAACTTCTCCGATCCAACCATCTTCTGCGCGTTGATGTAACTTTTAGCCATGCCCTCGACACTGCCGATATGCTGCAGTGAAGGGTCGCTTGCTATTTCGGGGGGCAGTGATGCCAGCCAGTTGTCACTCCCAGACGGTGCCTCCCCGGCATCTGCCGGAGCTTCCGCTACCTGTTCGTCGGACATATTATGATTACTCCTCTATGGGTTTGTGATCCTTGATGATGTTGGTCAGGAACAGCACGACATCGCGCTGCCCCTCTCTAAACGCCGTCTCGTCTGAGTTTGGCGTGAAGCTCGATTTCCAGAGTCCGAAACGTGCGCCCAGGTCTTCCATGACCTTCTCGCCGTCCTCGCTCATCAATACTGATCGGTATGTTTCTTTCAGCTCTTTCGGCGTCATGCGGCGCCTTCAATCAGTTCCTGGCCGATCTCTGTCTCGTCAACGGCACGCAGCGCCGGGGCGGCATCACCTGCCGCACTCGCCATCTGTTGTGCCATCATCATTTCCTGCTGTTGCTGCATGGCAGCGGCACGGTTCTCGCGAATGCCAGACACTTCGCCCTCACCACGCACCACAGCCGCCGGCGTGCCGGTGACTTTAATGATGTGCTTGGCAAGTCCGTCCATATCGAGATAGTCGGCCACGCCCTGATCCAACTGCATCAGCGGCATCAGGAACTCGATCATCTGCAGGATGCCCTGAATGTCACCGCTGCGCTGTGCCTTCGCCAACGGCGAGACGTATTCAATGTCGATGTTGCCGTCCTGTAGCATCGGCGGCGCTGGTGCAAATTTCTTTTGACGTGACAGTATGGCAAAGCAGCGACCAATCAGCGGCTGCAGCAGCTCGGCCTGGAGTCTCCCCATCACTGGCCCAAGCAGCTTCATCTTCTCTTCAGTGCGACTGACCACCTCGGTCGCAGTCATCTGCGGCCCGGTGCCGAGTATGAGCTGATCCACATAGAACGCTGATCGGATAGCCTGCCTGCGCTGATCCAACTGCATTTCGCCCAGCGGGTTGTTTGCGCCAATGTTTAGCGGCTCAATCCTGTCCCTGGTTCCTGATCTATAGAAGTTCAGACCGCCCGGCGTGGTACGCACCGGCAGCATGAAGCCATCGTCGGGGACCATAAGCGGCGGATGTATCTGCAACTGGGCGGCACGAATAACCACCTCGGACATCTTGTTGACCATCTTCGTGTCAGGCAGTGCCGTCATTGCTGGGGATCGGCCATAACCAATCTCAAAGCTCGCCTTGAGGAACCGGGGAACACAATACGGAAACTCGTCATACCCGCTTTCGCCAATGACCATCTTCTCGTCAGGGTCGAGATAGATTGATGCAAACGGTTTGTTGACCGCGTTTTTCTTGCGCCGGTTGCGTTCCTCGCGAGGCATAACGACGTGCAGCAGCTCAATCTCTGCGTAAGGATCATCTGTGTTCAGCTTGGCTATGCGTTGCGTGACCTGTTGCTCACCAAACTGCCGCACGGCGGCGCGTGCCGTAGTCTTGTACTTACGGAAGACCGTATCGACACGCCCCTGTTCGTTCTCTGAGACATAAACCTCGGCAATGTGCCGGGTGCTGAAACGGAAACCATCATCGTCGTCGTTTTCAATAAAGATAACCGCGGTGCCGAACGTCACCAGGTCTGAATACAGCTCGTGAATCTGCTCCTGAAAGTTCGACCGGGCGAGATGCTGGTACATGACATCAGTCGCACCTTCGAGCCATTCCTTCGCCTCGTCGTCGCCGTTCAGCTCGTTGTTCTCGTAGCGCAGGTCAAACCACGGGGTCGCCGCGTTCGTCAGCATACCGTGCAGACTGGCAGACATCAGCTCGGCGGCGTGGACCGCCGTGCCGTCAAAGAGCAATTCGGTGCGCTTGTCGCCACCTGTGCGCTTCTTTGTGATGTCTGCCTTGCGTGGGCATATGTAATCGCCCAGCTCCTGCCAGTGCGATTCCCAATGGCTGCGGTTCGTTTGCAGCGTGCGGTATCGCTTCAGCAGCCCGGTTGCGCGCGGATCATCCATATTACTGTCCCAGCAGTGTCTTCTTGGTGGTCGGCGCTGCGTCGGTCAGACCCATGCCGCCAGTGACGTTAGCCTGGCGCAAAC
>UEXM01000735.1_pt1 | contig 32549 bp, 46 predicted proteins | sample 1796661 | NCBI WGS metagenome assembly UEXM01 (sample SAMEA4772469, study PRJEB27181) | metagenome
GGCGACGAGAACATCGACATGTCTCGCGGCTTCGCGGTGGACATCAAGGAAGTACAGTTCGGCTGGCTGCACATCGACATCGGCGTGCGCGACTGGCAGCCCTGGCCGTCACCGTCCGAGCAGATCCCGCGCCCAAGCGAGGTCTACAAGCAGGGCTTCGAGGTGAAGTGCTGGCTGGTCGACGGTCGTGAGGCGTCGTTTAGCGGCAACTCTTATGGCCTCGGCCAGTTCATCGCCAAGCTGTACAATCAGGCAGAGCAGGCGCCCGAGTTCGCGACGCAGATCCCGATTGTGCAGGTTACGAGCTCAACACCAATCGTGATCGGCAAGGGCACGTCATACGACGTCGGCTTCAACATCTCCAAGTGGATCAACCGCCCGGAGAACGGCGTCGAACACCCGGCGGCGGCAGCGGCACCAGCTATGGCGCCAGCTCCGGCGCCGGCACCTGCCGCAGCACCCGCAGCCGATAACAACTTCGGTTTCTAAGCAACATGGCCGCCTGCCTCGGTGGGCGGCCAAACTATAGGGTGGAAACTATGAGCGAGAGATACTTCAGCAAAGTCGCGGAGAGCGCAGTGGCCGACGTAGCCGGTGCGATCAAGGGGAGCCGCAACGAAATTTTAAACAAGGCCGCATTCAGCCTGGGCCGCCACGCGCACATGGCGCCAGCAAATCTGGACGCGGCGCTCATGGAGCTGCACAGCGCGGCAAAGGCAATGGGCCTGCAAGACCACGAGATCAAGGCGACGATTGGCAGCGGCTTTAAGCGCGGAGGCGACAGCCCGAAGGAGCTCGAAAACTCCGACGCGCTGCCGTACACGCCGTCAGAGTTCGAGCGCCTCATGGCGCGCCTGGCAGCAAAGGAAGTGCTGGCGAGAGACGACGAGACCCGCGCGGACAAGATGCGCAAGGCCCGCGAGATCTGGGAGCGGGGCGTCACAATTTCGCGTGATAACACCGACGCCGTGCGTCCGGCGCTGCTCTACCTCAACTCAAGGGGTCTAAGAGCCAGCACAGCCTCACATGCGGCGCGGTTCAACCCGAATATATACGACGGCCCCGCGATCATGTTTCCCGCGCTCAGTCCAAGCGGAGAAGTGTGCGGCGTGCAGAGCGTGCTGCTCACACCCGAGGGCCAGAAGAGAGAGCACAACGGGATCAGCAAATACAGCCGCGGCGTCATCGCCGGCAACGTTATGCGGATCGGCAACGAGCACGAGGGCGGCGTCATAATCATGGCCGAGGGGCCGGAGGATGCGCTCAGCGTGTATCAGGCGGTCGGCGACGAGGCGACAGTCGTCTGCACGTTTGGCAAGGCCGGCATGTCAACATACCCGGTGCCGCGCGCGTCCGACGTGACGATCTGCGCCGACCCCGATCTCGACGTTGACGCGGTGGCCGACGTGCTGCGCGGCGACGGCAGCACCGACGTGCACGTCGTGCGGTTCGACATGCTGGGCGTCGAGGGCGTGAAGGACGCCAACGACTACATTCGTGAGGCTGGGGCGCAGAAATTGCGTGAGGCACTGGCGATGGCCAAGCCGGTCGCACAGGTGCAGGCCGAGATCGCGCAGTCCGAGCGCAGCTACCCGACGCCATACGATCCCGTCGACCCGGCGAGCATACCGGCGCGGCGCTGGATCTACGGCCAGCACTACATCCGATCAAACGTGTCCGTGCTGGCTTCCGCCGGGGGCGTGGGCAAGACGTCCATGCAGATCGTGGAGGCGCTGGCAATTTGCACTGGCCGTCCGCTGCTCGGTGAGCCCGTGCACGAGCCGTGCAACGTGTGGGTGATTAACTTGGAAGATCCGTACGAGGAGCTCCAGCGGCGTGTGGCCGCGGCTATGCTGCACTACAACGTCACGGCCGACGAGATCCGGGGCAAGCTGTTCCTCGATGCGGGTCGCGACATGAACATTATCTTCGCCAGGCAGGATCGCGAGGGCATCACAGTCGACGACGCGCTGGTTGACTACCTGACAGCCAAGATCACCGAGAACAAGATCGGGCTAGTCAGCATCGACCCGTGGGTCGGGGCGACTGGCATCAACGAGAACGACAACGTCGCAATGAACGCCGCCGTCGGGGCTGTGCGCTCCGTGTGCGACGAGACGGACTGTGCGGCGTCTCTCGTGCACCACATCCGCAAGGGCAACGGCTCTGACGACGCCAATGTTGACAGTATCCGAGGCGCAGGGTCCTTGCTCGGCGCAGCTAGAGCAGCGCGCGTCATCAACCGCGTGTCTATGGAGGATGCGATGAAGCTGGGCGTGTCGGAGACCGAGGCGCTTGGCATTTTTAAAGTGGAGGACGGCAAGTCGAATATGGCTCCACCCGCAGCGAAGGCAGTGTACCGGCGCATGGTCGGCGTAAAATTGCCGAATGGAGAATACGTCGGGGTCGCGACCGAGTTCGCAATGCCTGACCTTTTCGACGGGGTGAGCGCCAAGGACGCGATGAAGGTGCAGCGTGACGTCGGGCAGGCGGCGCAGCGCGGAGAGTTTATGCGCCAGAACCCGCAGGCAAAGCAGTGGGTGGGCAACATCGTGGCGCTGCACCTCGATCTGGACGTGGACAAGAAGCACGAGAAGGCCAAGGTCAACGCAATCGTCAAAAAGTGGATCGAGACCGACGTGCTGCGCATCGAGCGCGAGAAAGACTTGCGCACCGGGCGTGACGTGCCGGTGGTCGTCGTGGGTGAGTGGATCACCGGCGAGGAGGCGGGGCAATGATTAAGGCGTGTGAGTATAAGACGTGCTGCAATTTCTTCAGCATTACAAATGGCAGGCAGAAGCTCAAAAGGTTTTGTAGTATCATTTGCAAGAAGAGAAGCCACGACACTACGTCAGAAACCCGCTTGGCAAGTCGAAAGAGAAGGGCAAAGATAAGATGGCATACCGATCAGGATTATCGAAAAAGATATAATGAGCGGAAATCCGCTCGGTATCACGCTATGACAGACGAAGAAAAAAAGGCTGCTAATAAAAAGCGAAATGATAAATATAAAGATTACAGACTAAAGAGACATTACGAGAGAATGCGGTCTGACACTCATTACATGGTAAGACAAAAAGTATCTGACCGCATACGCAAAGCCTTAAAGGCTGGATACGGAAACAAAAGCAAAAGCTGCTTTCATTACATCGGCTGCTCTGTGCCGCACTTACGCCAGCACCTCGAGGCGCAGTTCGCTGAGGGCATGACGTGGGACAACCACGGCGAGTGGCACATAGACCACATCAAGCCGTGCGCCTCGTTTGATCTGACAGACGCAGAGCAGCAGCGTGAGTGTTTCAATTACACGAATTTGCAGCCACTGTGGGCCAAGGACAACTTGTCGAAGGGGGCGAAGATACTGTGACCGAATTCGATGACAAGGCGGCCATGGATCTCGAGGACGACGACCTAATCATGGCGGTCTACTGGTCAGACATATTCCGTGCCTGCGCCATCGAGTTTGAGCCTGGGTTCATGCAGCCGCGCACAGTCGAGGAGCGGATGCGCGTGCAGGAAGTCATCGTGGCAACCATGCAGTGCCTGGAGCACGCATTGGTGAGGCTCGACGACCAGATGGTGGAGGTGCGCAGTGGTGCAGAGCTGTTGCATTAATGCCTCCACACCTTACACACATGGGGTGTGGGGAGGTGTGGAGAGTGTGGTAAATAGGGCAATTTCACCTCCCACACCACCACACGCTATTGTATAGCGTGGTGGTGTGGTGGTGTGGCGTGTGTGAGATTTTAGGTGTGGTTAACATTAGGGACGAAGGGGAGTTATATCATGGCAACTAAGGTGAGTGGCAAAGCGAAGCCGAAGTACACGAAGGCGAGGAAGGATAAGGGGACGTTTGAGACTGGCGTCCAGAGCAAGCCGATCTCACGTCAGGTCGATGGTCAGCTGGCTCCGCTGGATCGCAAGGCGCGGGAGAAGACGCTCAAGTGGGGCGACACTCTGCCTGGCCTCGTAAGCCCGGAGCTCGCCGGACGCTTCGAGGCGGCGTATGATGCGCTGCGGGTTAAGATCGAAGCGGATGACGTGGTGGCGGTGCACCAGATAGCGACGCAGCTGATACGCGCCTGGGACGTGCTGGAAGCGGAGGCGGAGGCTAACGGGCACCAGCCGGTGGGCCGGCACGCGTACTGCATCGAGATCGCTTCTGGCAACATCGTGTGCATCGCGCTGCACGACGCGGCCGGCATAAGGCGTGAACATCCAGAGTGGCTGGTGTATGATATGATCGACGCAGCAATCGTGCTCGGGAATAACTTTAGCAGCGAGTTCATCGCGGAAACGCTGAAGCAGTTTCCAGATGCAAAGGTGACGCGGTGCATCGGTCCAGCGAACAGCACGTTTGACGTGGAGCTGGGCGACGAGATACCGTTTTAATAGGAGAGTGTGGCATGGGAACAATTGGCAAGGTGAAGCTGGCAGCGCTTGAAGCTGCCGGCGAGGACGAGATCTTCGGGATGATCGCCGCGGGCAAGAACGCGTCCGACGTGATCGCTCACTACGACGTGGGCTGGAACCTGTTTCACAAGTGGATCGCGTCCGGCGATGGCAGAGCTCAGCGCTACGACGAGGCCAAGCAGATGGCTGGTCATTACTACGCATCGCAGGCGCAGAAGATTGCAGACGAGATACATCAACACGAGGCGAGCGTGAACAGCGCGAAGCTGGCGGTCGACGTGCTGAAGTGGAAGGCGGCGAAGGCGTCGCCAGAGTATGACACGAGGCAGCGTGACATCGCTGTCAACATTAGCGTGAACGACCTGCACGCTCAGGCTGCGCAGCTGCTCAACAGCGTTGGCGGCGACGTCATCGAGGGCGAGGCAGTCGAGGTGGAGGATGACGATTGAGTGCGAAATCGCACATCGACGCAGCGTTGCAGGCGCGTGCGCGCGTGACACGATCTCGCCGATCAGTCAACATATCGCCACATTTGGGTACTTTCGGGCGTGCAAATGTGGCAGAAGTAAGGCATAAGCGGGGCAAAATAGCCAAGTCACTGAGTTGCAACGACAAAAGATTTAACATAATACGGATTATGCGTCTTTCGCCCGATCCGGCGCCAAATCGCTGCCGAGATCCGCGTTTTGACCCCCCCTCTCGGATCTCGGGCGGGTGCAAAAGCTCATGTCCCCCACACGCACCCCGAGAAAAAAATTTCACACCACAACGCCACAGGAGTGTTAACACATGAACGCCCCCAGCCCCCAAGATAACCCGTTTCTGAAGTTGATGCGCCGCTACCGCGACGACCCCGTGCGCTTCTCCCAGGAGGTCATTGGCATCGAGCCCGACGAGTGGCAGGTTGAGCTGTTGGACGCGATTGCCGCCCCAGCGGTGCGCCGCGTATCCGTTCGGTCTGGCCACGGCGTCGGCAAGTCGACGGGCGTCGCCATGGCGGCCATCTGGCACGTATTGATGCGGTATCCGAGCAAGACGGTGGTCACGGCGCCCACGTCCGCGCAGCTTTTTGACGCGTGCTTCGCGGAGATGAAGAACGTCGCCAAGCGGCTGAAGCCCCCGTTCAACAATTTGCTGGAGATCAAGTCTGATCGGATTGAGCTGAAGAGCGCCCCGGAGAGCACGTTTATTTCGTGCAGGACGTCGAGGTCGGAGCAGCCGGAAGCCTTGGCCGGTGTTCACAGCGAGAACGTGCTGCTGCTGGCGGATGAGGCCAGCGGTATCCCGGAGGCCGTGTTTGAGGCTGCATCCGGCTCGATGTCGGGCCACAGCGCCACCACGGTGCTCACGGGCAACCCGACGCGTAACACTGGCTTCTTTTACGACACCCACACGCGTTTGCGGGATGACTGGTACACGATGCACGTCTCCTGCGTTGACAGCCCGCGCGTTTCCGAGGATTTCGTCACCGACATGCAGCGCCGGTACGGCGAGGACAGCCCGGCGTACCATGTGCGCGTCTTGGGCAACTTCCCGCCGTCTGAGGAGGACACGGTGATCCCGGTGGCGTTGGTCGAGCACGCGTTTAACAACGAGGTGAAGGTTCACGAGGACACTGTGGGCGTTTGGGGCTTGGACGTGGCGCGCCAGGGAGACGATAGCAGCGTCCTGTGCAAGCGCCAGGGGCCGGTGGTGCACCCGCTGACTGTGTGGCGCAACTTGGACCTGATGCAGCTCTCCGGCGCTGTGAAGGCGGAATACGATGCGGCGCCGCCGTCTAAGCGGCCGATTGAGATCATCGTCGACAGCAACGGCTTTGGCGCTGGCGTGTTGGATCGCTTGCGGGAGCTCGGGTTGCCGGCGCGCGGCTTGAACGTGTCTGAGCGCGCGATGGCGAAGCAGACGTATTTGAACCTGCGCGCGGAGCTGTGGTTCAAGTGCAAGGCGTGGCTCGAGAATATGGATGTGTCGCTGCCGAAGGATGACGCGCTGTATTCGGAGCTGGTGGCGCCGCGTTACATGTTTACGTCGTCTGGCAAGATCCAGGTTGAGAGCAAGGACAGCATGAAAAAGCGCGGCGTGCGATCTCCCGACCGCGCCGACGCGCTTTGCTTAGCATTGGCCAACGACCACACGACGATGGCATATGGTACGTCGGCCAGCGGCTCGTGGGGCAAGCCGCTGAAGCGTGGTATTCGCGGGGTGGTTTAGGTCTCCCACTCTTTCAGGTTTACGTCCCGTCCCTCGGTCATAAACGGCGTTTTGCGTGGCGACACTGCCTCGATGGCGCTTGACAGGTCGCGGCGCAGCTCGACCTGCTCGACGAGCATCTGGCCGTTCTCGACCCACTGCTCGAGCGTGAGGTCTTTGAGGCGCGGGTGGTCGACTTCGAGCTGGCCTAAGACTTCGTAGTCGTCGTATATGCCCCTCTTGAGGTATGAGAAGACGAAGCCGACTGTGTGCTCCCCGACCAGCACGTCGCGGTGCTTTACGCGCTCCAGCACGAGGTTTGGGCACCCGATTGCGTCGATGATCGCTTCACGCGTGACGCGCTTTGGCTTTTTAGCGCTTTTCATCATCTGAGAGTGCAGGCGCTCGTCTGCGATAAACTTGCGGACGTTTGCCTTGGCGTCTTCCATCTCGGCGGGGCTGAGGCCCAAAGCGAGCTCCTTTGCGAGTTGCAGCGCGTCCTCCGACTTCTCGTCGGTGTCGGCGGTGATCGCGAGGTACAGGCCCAGCTCGACGGCTTCCTGCGTGTTTTGTGGTGTTTCGCTGTGCATTTTATTGCTCCTTTTACGCTCGGATTTTTTCAAGTTTACGGGGAGCCGGAGCTCCCCGTGTTGCTTAATGATTAATTTCGTTGACCCAAATGCCATAGATCATCTTCTGCGAGCTATCGAAAGTGTCTTGCGGGACGCCCTCGATGACGGCGCAGTAATGCTTGGACATGCGAGCGATGCAAACGCCCTCTGTGTCAGCAGCCTTGCACTTGCGCCCGTCAAACTTAGGCGCTGGCATCCAGAACCAACCGTGCTTGTTAAGCACTTTCTCGTAAACAGATTTAGGCAATCCGTTTCGAGCAGACTTTTTGTTGCCGGCATCCTTGTTGGCTTGAGCCAGCTCCTTGTAGCAGGCGTCATAGTCGAGGCCCAGCGCGATTGACATTGCGCGGACGCCGCAGTCGCCTGCGTAGCCTTTGCGTCCAGTGGCGGCACGGCCACCGTCGTTGTATGTGAAGTTTGAATTTGTCATGTGGTGCCCTCCCAGAGCGTTAAGTTAAACTTTTGCCAGCATGGCTTTGGCGCCACGCTCTGCGGTTTTTGCGTTTGCGTAGCTGCGTGCGGCTGGGTAGTTGCACACGCGGCCGTGTTGGCTGCCGTCGTCGGCGACGATCATCACATAGAATGAGCTGCCGTTTGGCGTGATTTTAGCGGTGTAGCTGCCCTTTGTGATCGTTTGGCCGATTGGGCGGCGAACAGTCTCCTCGCGGAATGTGCCGTCACCCATGTAGATAGCTCTTGTTTTTACTTGATATTCCATGATGTGTTCTCCCATATGTCTGTCTATACAGGTAACATAATGTTAACATCTACAGACTGCAACCCCCCAAATGCAAAAAACTGGCGTCCGGTAAACTTTTTTGTTATCCTGCGCCTGTTAGCGGCTTCCACCCTGTCGCTGAGAGCTTACTCCAGAGCTCACCCCGCGGCTATATCCTCCCATGTGGCCGCGGGGTTACTTTGAAGCATTTTTACTGTATTATGGGGGGAGCGGATAAAGAGGGCGCGGCTTCATGGGGATACTTGACGACTTGGCGATGGGGTTCGGCTTCAAGGAGAAGGACCGCGACTACTACGACCGCACGGAGCAAACAATGCGGCGCACGCAGGGCGACGCCCGCGCCGACCAGTACAACAAGTATCTCGGGCGCACCGAAAGCGGCTTCGAGCCAAATTCTCGTTACGGCAACGCCCCCCACTACAGCACGGCCATTGGCCCCTCTGTCAGCGACTTCCGACAGGTCGCCAATCCCGGCCGCGACCCTTACACGAGCGGCGGACGCCTGCGCTCCGACTTCCAGCCTGGATCTCTGGCCCAGACCTACCGCGACGCGAACCTGCCGCAGCCCGGCACGTTCATGCACAAGTTGACTAATATGCCGACGCCCATGGGCGTGCTCGCGCGCATTATCAGCGGATACGACGCCCCGCCGCCCCAAGGCGAGCTGCGGTCGACGTATAGGCCGCAGAAGCAGCAGGCGCCGATCATCGAGCCTGTGGCGCCAATTACTACGCCCGCAGCGCCCGCGCGCACCGAAATGAGCTCATTCGACTTTGCGCCAGAAAACGACAACGCCCAGTTCGTGCAGACTGGCGACCCGCGATACATGCCCGGCGGCGAGTTTGACGCGTTCATGGAGCAGGTAGGAAGCCTGCCAGCCTTCGATAAGTACAGGAACGACCCGGCGCGCATGAGGGCAATTTTTGAGGAATACTTAAAGACGCAGGGAGGCAGCAACTAATGCCAGACAATGAGCTTAACTTTAAGTCTCTGCTCGACGCCATCCAGCGCCAAGAGAGCAGTCGCAACCGCGATCACAATGAGCCGACCAGAGACCTCAGCGAGCTAGTTAACCCTAAGAGCGGCGCCCGTGGCATTATGCAAGTTAAGCCCATAACAGCGATGAAGCCGGGTTACGAAAGAAGTGGCGCGAGTAATATATTCGACGTTGCAGAGGAGATGGGCTTCGGCCGCTTTGAGCGGACGGAAGAGGCGGCAAAGGCACTACTAGACACCCCAGAAATCAATCGCGAATTTGCAAACCGATACATGACGGCGATGCTGGCCGAATTTGATGGTAACGTCGACCAAGCTGTAGCCGCCTACACCGCCGGCGTCGGCGCAGTGAAGTCGGGCGGGGCTAAATACGAAAACCTACCCTATGACGACGACCGCACCTACGTCAGCAACGTGCGTCAATACTACAATCAGGCGACCGGCGACACATACCCCGTCACTATGTCACCGCGCCCGCGAATGCGCCCCAGAGGACTGTTAGACTAATGGCAGGTTACGAGCAATACATCCCGCCCGGCCTACGCGGCCCACTTAAAGACATATTCGGCATGGCCCGCGTGACGGGCGAGGGCGCCGCCGGCATTCTTGGCGCCGTCCAGCAAGATCCGCTGGCAGTTAATCAGGCAATCGGCGAGAGCATGATCGGCGGCATCCGGTCCATGGCCACCGATCCGGTCGGCACCGTGCGCGGCGTCGTGAGCGACACCGCCGGCACCGTGCAGCGCGCTTTGACGAATACGGCGGCGGACTACCTGCCAGAAGGCGTCACGCTGGCCAACGCGACGCCAGATCAGATCGAGATCGCCAACGACGCGCGATACGCTGACCTTGCGTCAACCGCTGCGATGGCGATCCCCGGAGCCAAGGCATTGAGGACAGGCGCAAAAGCGGCAGCGTCTTCTGTGGGCGGAAGGTCTCTCGGCAATCAGGCCGCATCTGCATACATGATAGGTCAGAAGCTCGAGGAAGTTGAGGGATACAAGGGCGCCACTGGCAAGCCTAGTAAAGTCAAAATGCCTTCTGGTGAAAGCTACGACGCGCGCCCGGTGAGCCAAATTGAGGAGGCTGCAAAGTCTTACATGAAGTCCCAGAACATGGACGTCTCTGGATTTTCTGAGTATCCCGCCTTCAGTGAACAGCGCGCCAGGTTGATCGCTGCTGCTTACGATATGATGGAGCACACCCCCACCGGCCCTGCGGTCAAGAGGGCTTATGACGCCATGATTGAAGAGACAATGGGCCAGTATAGGGCGTTGAAGGACGCCGGGGTTGAGTTTAAGTTTTTGAAGGAAGGCATGGACGACCCTTACGCGGCATCTCCCGCCATGGGTTATCAGGACATTGTCGAAAACGGCAAGCTGTGGGTTTTTCCAACTGACTTCGGGTTTGGCACAAACACATCATTTGATGCGGCTGAAAACCCCTTGCTCAAAAGCGTCGGAAAGGTCGGAGATAAGAGCGACGCCGTAGCTAACGACGCATTCAGAGCCGTGCACGATGCTTTCGGGCATTTTGGCTCCGGCAATCCGTTCTTTAGGCGTCAAGGCGAGGAGCGGGCCTTTCTGGAGCACTCTCGGATGTATTCGCCTGCCGCTATAGGCGCAATGACGTCTGAGACTAGGGGCCAGAACAGCTGGCTTAACTCTGGGCCGTTTGGGATGTCTAACAGAACCGCCAACACCTCTGACACCGTTTTTGCAGATCAAAAATCTGGGCTCATGCCGTCTTGGACTAGCGAACCGGCCGGAATGCCAGATCCAGATGAAACGCGATCACTTTTAAGGTATATTGAGAACCAAAAATGGCAAAAATAGCGGGTGGCTTGGGTCACAGGCCGACAGCAAAGCTGGCAGACTTAGAAGACGAGTTGGAGCGCAAGGCGCAAGAAGATGCGCGCGAGTTTGAGAAGGCGAAAAAAAATGGACTATGAGATAAACGAAATGGCCTCCGAGCTCGAGGCTGAACTGAACCCGGACGTCATGGATGACCAGGAGCTGCAAGGCATCGTCGGCAAAGAGATCGACGACGCCATCGACTTCATCGACAACTGGGTCTCCCCGGTGCGCGCCACGGCGACGCAATACTACCGCGGCGAGCCGTTTGGCGACGAGGAAGAGGGCCGCAGCCAAGTGGTGAGCATGGACGTACGGGATACCGTACAAGCCATCATGCCGTCGCTGATGCGGATCTTCAACGGCTCCGACCGCACGGTTGAATACGTCCCGCAGAACGCGGAGGACGTGCCGGCGGCAAAGCAGGCCACCGAATACGCGAATTTCATCATCAACCGCGATAACCGCGGCTTCCTGGAGATGCACAGCGCGTTCATGGACGCACTGGTGCGCAAAGTCGGCATCCTCAAGTGCTACTGGGAAGACACGACCGAGTTTGAGACGATTGAATATACCGGCGTCGACGACAACGCCCTGGCGGCTCTCATGGCCGACCCAGCCGCCGAAGTCGACATCACAGTGAGCACGCCAGTCGGCGAGCCGCAGATCGACCCCATGACGGGCCAGATCGTCCCGCCGCCCATGGCCCACGACCTGCGCGTCACCTACACGCACCCAGACGGCCGCGTGAAGCTGGAGGCGCTTCCGCCGGAAGAGTTTTTGATCTCGCGCGAAGCGAAATCCGTCGAGGAGGCTGACTACGTTGCGCACCGCCGCATCGTCACCGTGTCCGAGCTTGTAGCTATGGGCTACAATTACGACGAGGTCTACAACTTGTCGTCGACCAACGACGACATGGACACCAACGTCGAGCGCAACACGCGTAACCCTGCATTGTCCAACGACATGAACGCCCGCAGCGACCCGGCCATGCGCAAGGTGCTGTACGTCGAAAACTACATCCGAGTGGATTACGACGGCGACGGCATTGCCGAGCTGCGCAAGATCTGCACCGGCGGCGACGGCAATGTCATCCTGAACAACGAGCCCTGCGCGATGGCGCCATTCGCCACGCTCTGCCCAGATCCCGAGCCGCATGACTTCTTCGGCCTGAGCATTTTTGACGCTGTGGCTGACATCCAGCGCATCAAGTCAGTCGTCATGCGCAACTCCCTGGACAGCCTAAGTCTCAGTATTCACCCAAGAATTGCTGTTGTCGAAGGCATGGTGAATATGGACGACGCCATGAACACAGAGATGGGTTCAATCGTCCGCCAGCGCGCCCCAGGCTCAGTCCAGCAGCTGACCGTGCCATTCGTCGGCCAGCAGGCGTTTCCTGTCCTGCAATACATGGACGAGGTCAAGGAGGCCCGCACGGGCATCTCCAAGGCGTCCATGGGCTTAGACGCCGGCGCCCTTCAGTCAAGCACTGCGACAGCCGTGGCAGCCACTGTAAGCGCCGCACAGCAGCACATTGAGATGATTGCTAGGGTATTCGCTGAGACGGGCGTTAAGCGCCTGTATGAGCTTGTCCTGTACAACATCACCACGCACCAAGACAAGGCGCGCATGATCCGCCTAAACAACGATTTCGTGGAAATGGACCCCAGGGTCTGGAATGCGAACATGGACGTTTCTGTGAACGTAGCCCTGGGGCGTGGCACTGACACTGAGCGCATGATGATGCTGCGCCAGATCGGCGAGATGCAGAAGGAAGCCATGTCAACCATGGGGCCGCAGAACCCGCTGACCGACATCTCCAAGTTGAGCAACACGCTCAAGGAGATGACGTCGCTGGCCGGCTTCAAGGACACGTCGCAGTTCTGGAGCGATCCGGCGAAGTTCCAGCCGCCACCGCCAGACAACAAGCCCGACATCAACGAGCAGCTGATCCAAGTTCAGATCCAGCAGATCCAATCGGACATGCAAAAGAAGGCGGCCGAGCTGCAACTGAAGCGCGAGCAGATGGTGATGGAAGACGACCGCAAGCGCGACGAGCTGGAGGCCGACATCCGCGTCAAGGCGGAGGAGCTGAAGGCCAAGTACGGCACGCAGCTTGACGTCGCCCAGATCCGGGCTGACATGGCGATCAACCGCGAAGTGATGAAGGCGCAGGCCGAAATAATCACGGAGGCGACGCGTGAAGACTAAGCAGCAGATTATCACGGACGGTAAGCAGGCTGAACGCCTGCTCGCTGACACAGATTTGCTTCGGTTTCTTGAGGAAGCCGAGGCGGATTGCTGGACGCAGTTCAAAGCAACTGGCCCCAGTGACACCGACAGCCGCGAGGCTGTTTACATGAAGCTGCGTGGAATTGACATGGTTCGCCAGTCTCTGCGCAGCATGGTTGATAACGCTACTATTGAAATGAAGATGAAAAAGTAGCATAATGGAGAGATAAGAGATGTCAGACAACAGCACCCCGCAAGGGACTGACCTGTACAGCGCTCAGAATGCAATCAGAAGTATGCTCGCGCCCCAAGAGGATAACGTGACGACAGATGATGCGCTTGAGGTAGAAGCCGCGCAAGTGGACGAAGCCGAAATGCCGGATGGCCAAGAGGAAGAGTACGAGGCGCAAGCTGACAACTCTCCCGTCGAAGGGTCTGAAAGCGATCTGGACGACGAAGACGACGATGACGGCGACCAATATGGATCTCTTGATTTGTCCACGACCATTGAGGTCGATGGCGAAGAGATAACCATTGAGGAGCTGCGCAGCGGACACCTTCGGCAGAAAGACTACACGCGAAAAACTCAGGAGCTCGCCGAAAACCGAAAGGCTATGGAAGCGCAGTATCAGGAGATTGAGCGTGAGCGTGCTGAATATGCGCAACTTCTGCCAGCGATGGCGGAGCGCATTCAACAGGCAGCGGAACAGGAGCCGGACTGGGACACTCTGTATGACACAGACCCCGTAATGGCAGCGAAGGCAGAACGCCAGTGGCGGAAGGAACAGGAGGGGCGCGTCGCGCAGCTCCAAGCCGTCCAAGCTGAGCAGCAACGGATGCAGCAGATTGAAGCGCAGAAGCATGAGCAGATGCAGCAATCGTATTTGGAGCAGCAGCGTCATATATTGCCTGACATCATACCCGAGTGGCGTGACAAGAAAGTCGCGGCCACGGAAGCAACCCAGATCCGGGACTTCCTACTTGGCGAAGGTTTCAGCGAGCAAGACGTGAGCGGGATGTCAAATGCAACGCTTGTGAAATTGGCGAGGAAGGCGATGTTATATGATCGTGGAGAAACGCGGGCAAACGAGGTTAAAGCTAAACCTAAGAAGCCACGCACCAAGACATTGAAGTCGGGTTCCAGAGCGTCACAGCCTAAACGCACCTCAGCAGCACAGGAAGCGCAGAACCGCGCACGGAAAACTGGTCGCGTCAACGACGCCGCGGCCGCAATCAAAGCCTTGCTATAGGAGCATAAACTATGACTATCATTGCAAACACCTTTACGTCTTTTGACGCCAAGGGTATCCGGGAAGAATTAGCCAATGTTATCAGTAACATAGCCCCCGAAGAAACACCCTTCACATCCAACGTCGGTTCCGAAAATGTGTCCAACACATTTTTTGAGTGGATGGTCGATGACTTGTCAGCTGTTGACACCACTGCGATCATTGACGGCGACGATGTTGCATCTTTTGACGCAACAACTGCCACCGTAAGGGTCGGAAACTACACGCAAATCCGCCGTCGCAGCATGATTATTGCTGACAACCTCGGCTTCCAAGATCTGGCCGGCCGAAACGATGAAGTTGCGTATCAGCTCGCCAAGCGCGGCAAGGAGATCAAGCGCGACTTGGAAACAATCTACACAGGCAATACAGCCCGTTCCGCCGGCTCAGCATCCGCTGGTCGCGTAACTGCTGGCCTGGGTGCGTGGATTTCAACCAACGTCAACAAAGCTGGCGACGGCACCAACCCAACTGCGGTTGACGGTTCCGACGCCCGTAACGACGGCACGCAGCGTGACTTCACTGAAGCCATGTTGAAGGACGTGATGCAGAAGGCATACACCGAAGGTGGAAACCCATCCATTCTGATGGTTGGACCGTACAACAAGACTGTTGTGTCTGGCTTCGCGGGCATCGCGGCTCAGCGCTACCAAGCGCCAACTGATGGCCCAACAACCATCATCGGTGCAGCTGACGTTTATCTGAGTGACTTTGGCGCCTTAACCGTTGTTCCTAATCGCTTTTCTCGCGAGCGGGACGCCTGGTGCCTCGACACTGAGTACGCGTCAATCGCAACTCTGCGTCCGATCCAGAAGGTAGATCTTGCCCGCACAGGCGACGCAGAAAAATCGATGCTTATCTGCGAGACCGGCGTCAAGGTAACTAACGAAAAGGCTCACGGCCTGATCGCTGACTTGAACGTATCGTAAGTATGGTGGGGCGGCTTCGGTCGCCCCATTCACTCTGGAGGTAAAGATGAAAAGACTTTTTAGCCGAGACGAAGCCGCCGGGATTACGCGGTACTGGCACGTCAAGCAAAACGGCGAATACGTTATTGAGACCGTGCAGGACAGCACAAAAATTATCGAAGCAAACAAGCGCTCGTACAACGACGTTTCGGGTAAATTCGGAGAAAACGCCAAGGTGGCCTCCATCCCGCTTTCCGTGTATTATGAGCTGAAGAAGCAAGGCATCGCCGACGATCCGAAAGCCCTACGCAAGTGGCTAAACCAGTCGGAAAATCGGGCGTTTCGCACTCGAGAAGGTACACTGTAATGGCGATCACAACGTATGACGAGCTCAAGGCATCCATCGCCAGCTGGCTAAACCGAGACGACCTGACGGCGGTCATACCAGACTTTATCGCTTTGGCCGAGAGTAGCATCGACCGCGACTTGCGCCACTACAAGATGGTGCAGCGCGCCGACGCCACGCTCGACAGCCGATATGTGCAGGTGCCGGAAGACTGGGTGCAGACCATGCGCTTCACAATCACGTCTGGCAACACGTTCCGCATCGAGGCGACGTCAATCGACGACTTGGCCCAGCTGCGCCAGGAAAACAACGATCAGTCTGGCCGGCCTCGCCTTTACGCCAATGTTGGCCACGAGATCGAGGTGTTCCCAACGCCAGACACCGAATACCAGATGCAGCTGATGTATTTTGGCAAGACCCCGGCGCTGAGCGCCACTAACACATACAACTGGCTATTGCAGGACGCCCCAGACGCCTACCTATACGGCGCCTTGGTGCAATCGGCCCCGTATCTAAACGATGACGCCCGGACGCAGGTGTGGGCTTCGCTCTACTCAAACGCGATACAGTCGCTGCAAAAGTCGTCTGACGAAACAAGATCCGCCGGCTCTGGCCTCCGAATGCGGACGTCTGGCTATTAAAACAATATTGGTGTATGATTGCGCCAGATATATCTAACAGGAGAAATCCATGTCACTTACTAACGCTTTCGAGACGCACACGCTCGAATACTTACTCACCACAGACAGCGTGACCCGTCCGACAAATTGGTACATCGGCCTGTTTACATCTGACCCAACTGACACCGGCGCCGCTGGCACTGAGGTCGCTGGCAACGGCTACGCTCGGACGGCGGTTACATTTTCAGTAACAAGCGATGTCGCATCGAATACTGCTGGCGTTGAGTTTCCCGCTGCAACTGGCGGCAACTGGGGGACAATCGGCTGGATTGGGGTCATGGACGCATCGTCTGGCGGCAACATGATTATTCACTCCGCGCTCACAACCGCCAAAGCCATCAACGATGGCGATGTGTTCCGCATCCCAACTGGCGACCTTGACATCACGGCAAGCTAATGGCGCTGCGCTCCACATATAGCTCTGGGGTTTTCAACTCCGGTCTATACGGCGAGCCTGAGACAACGCAGGCTGCGGCTTCTGCATCTATTGGCGTCTCCGCAGCGTCTAGCGCTATTACCGTCGTTAGCGCATCTGCAACCGCCGCCATAGCTGTCAGCTCCTCTCAGCCAACTGCCATTCGCGTTGCTGATGCGGCGGCAGACATTAGTCTCGGAGGCATCGCCAGCGTATCTGCTGTCACATATGAAGTCATACCCGGCTTCCGCCCCGGCTACGGCCTTAACACCTTCGGTTCCTATCTGTACGGTAAGAATATCAGCATCGAGGAAGGTGCAGCTGCAACGGCTATTGGCGTCAGCGCAACGGCCTCGGCGCAAGTCACCCGGAATGTTTCGGCGGCTCCAGCCATTGCTATTACGACAACATCAAACGCGGTTATTGATGTCGTAGGGGCTGCAACCCCAACTGTTTCAATATCCACGGATATAGTGTATAACCGTGTCAGACTAATGGCGGCTGCGGATAGGTTTGACATTGTGCAAAGCGTCTCAGCCCGCTACAAATGGCTTGAGGCAGCTGAGCCGACAACAAGCTGGACAGAGGCAGATTACTTAGAGAGGGCCGCGTAATGGCTGATGGAACTACAACAAACTATGGCTGGGTCCAGCCGGAAGTCGGCGCATCCGAGGACACTTGGGGCACAAAGCTCAACGCTAACTGGGGCGCTGTTGACACGCTTCTTGGCGGCGTTACAAATACCGAGTTTGAAATTCTTGACGGCGCGACTGTTTCAACGGCAGAGTTGAACCTGCTTGACGGTGTTACGTCTACAACTGCTGAGTTGAACTTGCTTGACGGTGTTACAGCCACAACTGCTGAGTTAAACATTCTTGATGGTGTAACATCTACAGCAGCAGAACTTAATTTGTTGGATGGTGTTACTGCAACGACAACAGAACTAAATTACCTAGACATTTCAACGCTCGGACTTACGCAATCATCTAAGGCGGTTACAGCAGATGCAAACGGTGTTGTAAGTTTTGACAATGGTACGATTGAGGAAGTTACATCAATCACATCAAGTTCAAATGCAGCGACAATTAACCTGCGCGATGGCAACTTATTTGAGCATGATTTAACTGAAAATGTTACATATACGTTTAGTAATTCAGCTCCATCGGGCCGCGCATCTTGCTTTATTTTAAAGGTAATACAAGGCTCTTCAGCAAGAACGATTACTTGGCCCAGCAGTGTAGATTGGGCAGCAGCAACGGCACCAACACTTTCTACAGGAAACAATGATGTCGATGTTTTTGGCTTCCTTACCATTGATGGTGGAACTACTTACTACGGATTTATTCTTGGACAGGATATGGGGTAAAGTATGTCGTCTGCTAAAATAATAATTAAAGCCGCGGCAGGTGCTGGTGGGGTATCATCGGGTGAAGCTGTTTTCACTAATCTTGACACAGGAGTGTCTAATTTTGCAAATGCCACTTACACTTTTATAGTTCCAGATGATATTGATAGCGTAAGTATGATTGCTATTGCTGGCGGCGGAGGTGGCGGAAATGGCACGTCAGTCCAAGGCGGCGGAGGCGGCGGCGGCGGATCTTTAGCATACGCCAACAATGTTTCCGTTACAGCGGGTGAAAGTCTTTCTATTCAAGTTGGTGATGGTGGAAATTATAATTTTCCCGGTATGGTTGAAGGTAATGGCGGAAATAGTTTTGTAAAAAGAGGGTCAACCGCTCTCATTGAGGCCGGTGGTGGTCAAAGAGGCGGCGCAGCTTTTACAGGAGGTAATGACAGCGCTGCGGGAACTGTTCAGACAGGAACGGGCTATAGTGGCGGCGAGGGCGGGACACGAAGGACAGGCGCAGGCGGTGCGGGCGGCGGCGGCGCAGGGGGCTACTCTGGCGCAGGCGGTCGAGGCAATAATGCAGGTGGCGGCAGTGGTTCAGCGGGTTCTGGAGGTGCTGGCGGAGGCGGCGGTGCAAGTAATCAGTCAGGTGCTGGTGCACAAGGTGGCGGCGTGTTCCCATACGGTCAAACAGGAAGTGGCGGTGAAGGTAGCGACAGCTCTGTTGGCAACGGCGGCGGAGGTGGCTCTGGCGGACAAAGTGGCTCGAGTGGATCAGGAGCTTTAGGCAACCTTTATGGCGCTGGCGGCGGAGGCTCTGCAAACAACGGAAATGGTCAAACAGGTGGTCGTGGAGTTGTTAGAATTGTATGGGGAATAGACAGATCGTTCCCATCTACAAGTGTGGCAGAAGCCGACAGCGATGACGTTTATTTAAACAACGTGCTGCAATAACGATATACAGGTTTACAAGTCGGATAGGAGACTAAAATGTATGTAAAGGCAACAAGCGGATCAGTAGACACATATCCATATACTATTGGACAACTACGCCGCGATAACCCTCAAGTTTCGTTCCCAAAGCAAATTCCACTAGGTATGTTGGCAGATTTTGGTGTTTACGAGGTTACTGAAATCGACAAGCCAAATTTCAATGAACGCACGGAAACTTTGACAGAGCAGACCACACCAACAGGAAGTGGAAGTTCATGGACAATTGGATGGACGAAAAGCAACAAAACATCATCGGAAATCGCAGATTTTGATGCGAATATGGCAACGATAAATAGACAAACACGAAATACATTGCTTGCAGATACAGATATGTATGGATTGTCAGATATGACTATGACCACGGAAATGCAAACACACCGTCAAGCATTGCGTGATATAACTAGCCACTCAAATTGGCCTAATTTATCTGCGGGCGATTGGCCAACAAAACCTTAAAAGAGGAGAAGGCACATGCCGTTAATTCCTCTAAAACTTCCAGCTGGCCAGTACCGCAACGGCACTGAATACCAGTCTCAGGGGCGGTGGCGTGACGCAAACTTAATCCGCTGGCATGAGGGCGCTTTGCGCCCCGTGGGCGGCTGGCGTCAGCGTGGCTCTGTTGATCTGAGCGGCGTGGCGCGCACGATGGTTGCGTGGGAAGACAACTCCAACAACCGGCGCGTTGCCTTTGGCACCCACAACAAGCTGTACGCGATGACCTCTGGTAACACTATTGCCGACATCACCCCGTCAGGTTTTACGGCTGGCCGAGTGGATGCAACTGCGTTTACGGGATACAGCGCAAGCACGTTTGGCAACGACCAATACGGCCTGCCGTCTGAAGACACTGGAAGCATCTTGCGAGCTACCACATGGAGCTTGGAAAACTGGGGCGAGTACCTGCTCGGCTGCACCGCTGACGACGGAAAGATATACCAGTGGACGCTCAACAGCAGCACACCGGCTGCCGTGTTGTCAAACGCTCCGACTGGATGCTCGAGCATGATGGTAACTGAGGAGCGCTTTGTCTTTGCGTTTGGCGCTGGCGGCGATCCTCGGAAAGTTGCGTGGTCAGACCGCGAAGATAACAACACATGGACACCAGCGACAACAAACGAAGCTGGCGACATTCAAATCCAAACCAACGGCGTAATCCTCAAGGGCTTGCGCACACGCGGGCAGGCGCTGATACTGACCGACCAAGACGCACACACAGCGACATATGCTGGCCCGCCGTTTGTGTACGGCTTCGAGCGTGTTGGCACCTCGTGCGGCCTCGTAGCCGCCAACGCCGCAGCGTCGATAGACGAGGGCGTCGTCTGGATGGGCCAGAGGTCATTCTTTGTTTACTCTGGTGGAGCTGTGCAGGATTTGAACTGTGAGGTTGCGGATTATGTGTTCAGCGACATAAACAACGACCAGAAGTCGAAAGTCCACGCCGTGGTGAATAGCCGCTTCAACGAAATATGGTGGTTCTACCCCAGCGGCGGCAGTACGGAATGCGACAGGTATGTGTGCTTCGATTACGCAGAAAAGATCTGGACTACTGGCGAAATAGATCGCACCGCCGGCGTGGACCGGGGCGTATTCCGCCAGCCTTTCTGGATCGCTGCGGACGGCGTTCTGTATGAGCAGGAGGTTGGGTTTAACTACGGCAGCCAAACTCCGTTTGCCGAAACTGGGCCGATCTCCATTGGCGTCGGTGAGCAGGTTATGGCCGTGCGCGGCATGATCCCAGACGAGAAGACGCTGGGCGACGTGAACGCCACGTTCAAGACGCGCTTCTACCCGACCGACACTGAGCGCGATTACGGCCCGTTCAACATGGCTAACCCAACAAGCCTTCGGTTTACGGGTAGGCAGATCAGGATGCGCGTCACGGGCGACGCGGCGTCTGATTGGCGCGTCGGCATCATGCGGCTTGACGCTGCTCCCGGCGGCCGCAGATGAGCCGGATGCTTCCACCGATTACTATGGACTTGAGCCAGTGGGCCGAAAACTTGAGGCGCTACCTCGGGCGGGCTTTGGACCAGCTCGGCTTCAAGGAAACTTACTCATCGGCATCCGAGAACGGAGTGTTGCTTTGGGACAACGTAAACGGCTATCCAGTGGTCTCTAAGGATGGCGAGTGGCGTCAGATTGTGCTGGAAGACGGCCAGTATGCTGGCGGCGTCACAACGGATCAGACTGCTGCATCTACAAACACAGCCTACGCTTTGACGTACACATCAAGCATCGCCGAGGGCATTACAAACGGCACACCAGCCTCACGCTTGGTGTTTGAGGAAGCTGGCCAATACATGGTTAGCTTTTCGGCGCAAATTGCGTCCACATCCAGTTCAACTGTAAACTTCTGGTTTTGGCCCCGCGTCAACGGCACGGACGTTGCTGGATCAACCATGAAGAACGCACTGCATCAAAACGGTTCGGTCCTTGTTGTTGGCAGGTCTGCAATATTTAACTTTGCCGCTGGAGATTACTTGGAAGCCATGTGGGCTGTTGATAGCACCACTGGTTTTTTGCACTCAACTGCGGCAACGGCGTTTGCACCAGCAGCGCCGTCCTCAACCATTGCGATAACGAGGTTGCATGGATGACCAGTGAAAACGTCATAAAGGTCAGCTTCGAGCCGCAGAAAGATCCTATGGTGGAAATGTTCGCCGTATTGCCAGAGAACCTTCCATCGGTGATCGACGACGCGCGGCGCTTTATAGCGATGTCCACTGCGCGCCAGGACAATGTAAACGCCGATCACATCATACAAGACCTATACGACGGCATGTCCCTGCTGTGGATGGTTTACGTCGACGGGGTGCCAATGGCGTCCGTCGTGACCTGCATTTTACACCACCCGCTGCGCCGCAACCTAAAGATCGAGTGGATGGGCGGAGAGGACATGCACCTCTGGGCCGGAGAGGCGTTGGCCACTTTGACAAAAATAGCGAAAGAAGCTAAAATGGACGCGATTGAGACTGACGGTCGCAAGGGGTTCGCGAAATACGCAGAGGCGGCTTCATTCCGCGAAACGCGCAGGCATTATGAGATGGAGCTGAGCCAATGAGTTCGACCAAGACGCAAGAAACCAAGCTGCCGCAGTGGCAAGAAGACTTTATCCGCGAGCAGATCCTGCCGCGCGGCATTGAAATTGCCGAAACGGAATACACTCCGTACACTGGCGAGACGATTGCCGGCATGACGCCCCTGCAAGAGCAGGCGCTGTCAGGCTTTGGCAATCTCAACATGGGCGGCCAGACATACGATCAGGCGATTGGTGTCCAGAGCCGTCTCACCGGCTTTGACCCGACCGACATGTCCGCGGCTCAGCTCGCAGAGGTTGAGCGTATGCGGGGCGTCGGGGCGGTAGACGCCGCGCGAGCTCCTGGGCAGATCGGCGTTGACACGCTGGCGGGAACCAGCTTCGACCCGTATTTGTCGCCTTACACTCAGAACGTGATCGAACTTGGCCAGCAGGACATCGAGCGTCAGCGCAGGATGGCGTCTGACAGGCTCGGCGCGCAGGCGGAGGCCGCCAGCGCATTCGGCGGGTCGCGTCAGGCTGTGCAGGAAGGCGTACTCGCCGGCGAGGCTCTGCGCCAGGCGGGCGCCTTGTCCGCCCAGCAACGTCAGCAAGCATTTACGCAGGCTCTGCAATCGGGTCAGTTCGACATTGGCAACGTGCAGCAGGCTCGCGCACTGTCGTCAGGTCAGCAGATGACAGCCGAGACACTTGGCCAACAGGCTCGCGAAGCCGCGGCGGCTCGAGATCAAGCGGCACGCGCAGGCAACATGGCGGCGGCAAACCAATTTGCGCAACAGCAGGCGCAACTCCAGCAGGCGGCCAACGCTGCCAACTATCAGGGGCAGTTTCAAGCTGCGGGTATTCAGGGGCAGGCGGCCAACGCAATGGGCGCCCTCGCTGGGCAGCGCTTGCAGTCGGAGATCGCCGGCCTCGGCGCGCAAATGTCTGCCGGAGAGCAGGCCCGCGCCCTTGAGCAGGCTCAGTTGCAAGCTGATTACGCAATGTTCCAGGAGCAGCAGAACTACCCGCTCACGCAGCTTAATGCGGTCCTGGCGGCGGGCACCGGCGTTCCGGCCGGCCTCGGCACAACGACGACGCGCGATCCGTTTGGCGGGTTGACGGGAGTTGGTAAGCTATTGGGCGGAGTGGGCGCTGTTGGCAGCGGCGGTGGCTTTGGCGCTCTTTTTTAAATAAGCGGATTGGACGATAGACATGCAACGAATACTGACTGACGAAGACATCACCGCTCTCGAGAATGCTGGCGTCAACATGAACGGCGTCGCGGTCGGTGACGAAGCCTTGCCGGAGGAGATTATTGAGCTTGAGCGGCTGGGCGTTCAACCGGCCACCGCACCCGTCGCTGCACCCGTAAGTGCGCCTGTAAGTGCGCCTGTAAGTGCGCCAGTAGTAACCGACGACAGAAGCCCCGGCGGCAACCTGGCAGTTGAGGCCATGCCAACAGCGCCTGCCGTTACAGCAGCCGCGCCGGTCGCGAGCAACGCAAACATACTCCAACAGCTACTGGCCGCGCAGGCCGCTCCAGCAGCGCCGGCAGATCCATACGAAAACCTATCGAAAACTCAGCGCCGGATGCTGGCGTTTGCCGGCCTGTCAGACGCCGGGGCAGCTTTGCAGGGAGGTCAAGGCGGAAACGTCAGCGCCATGCTAGGCCGATTTAACGAGCAGGCCGACATGCAGCGCAAGGCAACGGCGGCGCAGGCTCAGCGGCAGATGCTGCAAGGGGTTATGGCCGGCGGTGCAGGCGCTGACCCGCAGGCCCGCATCCAGCAGCTTCTCAACATGGCAATGGTAAATCCGAGCATGGCGCCGGCGATTGCGTTGCAGGTTAAGCAGATACAGGATCAACTGAAGGCGGCCAGTGGCGAAGTCGCCGAGGTGACTACAGCGCAAGGTCAGATAGATTTGATCCAGCAGATGAAAGACAAGGTCAACTATTTAACAACTGGCCCTATTGGAATGGTCGCGGCTCTCGCCCCATTTAGCGACGCCGCGGCTTTGCGAAATATGGGCGTGACGCTTGAGAGCAACTTGGCTTTCAGCACTCTAGTTCAGCTCAAGAAAGACGGCGGCACTCTTGGGGCTGTGTCAGAAAAAGAACTTGATCTGCTCAAGGCGGAGATTGCTAAATTTAACCCTGACATGAAGCCAGAAGATGTAATTAGGCAACTTGAAACGGTTGATAAGGAATATAGACGAATTATCCGGCGGGCTTTTGAAACGTCTCCAGACGCTGACAAACTTGCGGCTGCAATCGGCGGGCGCCCCGCTTGGTTGGATGCACCAGCCCCGAATGGAACCAGGACTGATGCGGAACTAGACGCGACCTACGGGGGATAACTAAGTGGCAGAAGCAAAAACATACGAGCAGCTCATGGAAATGACGCGGAAAGCTGATGCTGCCGGGGATACAGATGCGGCTCAGAGGTTTTATACTCGCGCGCAGGCGGTGAAGGACACCAAGCCGGTGCCAGAAGGTCTTGAGGTAATCGCAGAATATGAGGGCGGAGGCCGCGTAACTCGCGACGCCGACGGCAATCTGTCATACCGTGACAGTGGCTATTCGGTAAGCGGTGACAATGCAAAAGTTAGAGAGATCATGGAGCGCAAGGGCGACGCCGGCGCAGTAGTAAAGCGCGGTATAGCGCAAGACATTGCAGGTCAAGCGGGCGCGGCGGGACGCGCTGCCAGCTTGATTAAAGGCGTGCCATTTCTTGGATCTTACGCTGATGAGCTTATCAGTATGTTTAGCCCCGAGGCTGCTCAGGCGACAAGGATGTCTCAAGAGGCGCAGGAAATTCTAAGCCCAACGCGCACGGCCATTGAGCGCGGGGCGGTCGGCTTGGCTACGGCGGTGCCAATGGCCTTGGCCGCGCCAGCCATATCGCTTGCGCCGCTCGGAACGTCTATTGGGTCTCGAGTAGTGGCGGGAGGCTTGGCCGGCGCCGGCGGAGGGGCTCTGGAAGGCGCCATATACGGCGCCGGAGAGGGGCGGACCTTAGAAGAGAGAGGCGCTGCAGCAATGTCCGGCGGTCAAACCGGCGCGGCTTTCGGCGCAGGTCTTGGTGTTGCCGGACCGGCGTTGGGCGGAATTTTAGGCAGTGTCGCAGGTCGTCAAATCGCAGCCCCAGCGCAAGAAGTCGCTCGAGAAATAGGCGTTAAGGGCCAAGCGCTGGACCTTCTGAGCAAGGCGGCGCGAATGGACGCTCCAGTGGCGGGTCCAGCGATGGCACGCGCAGGCCAATACGCGTCACTGGGGCAGATGGGTCCGGCGACCCAGAACCTGCTAGACTTGGCCGCGTCATCCACGAGTGAGGGCGCCGCGATTGCTAGAGCAAACATTGACGAGGTTGCCGGCGAGGCTGGCGAGCAAATGTCTCGCCTGCTGGACACCTCATTCGGTGGACCGCAGGCTGCACAGCAAGTCGAGGACGTCTTGATGGAGACAACTGCACCGCTCCGCAAAGAGGTTTACGACAGGGCGTATGCAAATATCATTGACTATTCAGACCCGGCGGCAAGTAAGCTGGAAGAGTTGATGACCCGCGTAGATCGGCCGATCATAGAGGCCGCAGAAAGAATTATGCGCCGCGAGGGTCAGCCTTCGTCTCAAATATTCGCTGAGTTCGACGTGGCTGGAAATGTTGTTGGCTATAACACCTTGCCAGACGTGCGTCAGATCGACTACATCACACGCGCTCTGCATAGCGTCAGCCCGACAGCGGCGCCAGAGGATAAGAACACGTCCCGCGCGCTGGCCTCGCAGATCCGTAAGGCATTGGACGAGCTGGTCCCTGATTACAAGGCTGCTCGTGGCGTAGCTGGAGACGTTATCAGCGTGCGCGACGCGCTGTCTATCGGCTCTGAGGCGTTGACCAGCAAGATGACGCGTTATGACGTCAAAAAAGCGTTGAGCGGCATGACGGAGCCAGAGCTGAACGCGGTGAGACAGGGCGTGCGCAGCTACATAGACGAGATCATGGCGAATGCGAAGGCGTCTCTAACAGATCCAAATCAAGATGCGCGTGAAATGGTGCGCCCGCTGAAGGACATGATGTCCCGTGCGGGGCGTGAGAAACTTGAAACGATACTTGGAGATCAGTCAAAAGAGTTCCTGCGCCAGATGGATGAGATCTATTCTGTGGTCTCGATGCGGGCCGGAGTTGCTCAAAACTCTAAGACCGCAATTCGCCGTATGGCTCAGGACGCGGCGGAGGATGTAATCCAGCCAACTCTTGGCCAGTTGGCTGGGGAGCGCGGTGTGGTCGCAGGTTCGCTAGAAGCGCTGCGGCGTCAAGCGACCCAGACGCCATCTAAGCAAGAGGCGTTCCAAGCGCTAATGGGTGAGATCGCGCAGCCTCTGACACGCCAGAAAGACCTGACAACGCTCTTGCGTGAGATGTCTGGCTTGCAGCAAGCGGCCCCGCAACTTGAGCGAGGCCGTCGAGCATATGAGACCGGAAAAGCGGCCGGCACGTTTGGCGCAGTCACGCTGACACCAGCAATGCAGACCCTCTTGGGCCAGCGATAAACGCTACTTCTTGGCAGCTTTTTTAGGCGCAGTCTTAGCGGGCTGCGCCTTCAGTGTGTCCGCCGCCAGCTGGTGCAGCTGAGCCGACTGCTCCTGTATGATCGTGGCCGCCTGTTCGCAGAATTTGAACAGCGCCATGATGTTTGTCACGCGGTGCGGATTGTTGAGATTGCGCACCAGTTCTTTCGTTTGATCGTCGAGCATGTGATCCTCCATGAATGTCACCCTGGCACCCTATAACATTTTTTTCGCTTTGTGAACATTTTGTGCTTGCAAGGGTGTGCTGTTACCCTTATGTTAACAATATAGACAGAAACAAGGGAACACGGACATGATTTTAAAGATGACAGCAATTCCGTTTGAAGGCGCAAACATCATTGTTGATTTTGGTGACGACTGCTACGCAGTCCAGCACTCAAACGGTAACGTCGGCATTTACGCAAAAGATGAAGATGAATTGTTGCGCATTAGCGACCGATTGATCCGCAACCCCAACAAGTCTGGCGAACAAATCGCAAAAGAAATGTGGGGCGCCTAATCAAACCGGGGGCTACGGCCCCCACTCACCGGGAGAAACGGACATGACACTCACATATAACAAAAACGGATTTGACATCAAAGCGACCGTAACTGGCACAGGTTATGACGCGGTTGCTGATGTAATGTATAAGCCATACGGCGAAGCCGAATATCTTGAGATCGGTCAGATCTACAAGACCACAACAATGGCCTGCGGCACAACGCGCGACGCAGCGACTTGGCATCACGTCAAGGCCTCCAGCCCCATGTATAAAAAAACTTGGTATGAGGCCGCCGCAGATCTTTACTGCGCCTTCCGCAAGGAGGCAGCGTAATGCCAACTGCGCAAGACTGGGCGATCCTCGCCATCTGGACGTCGCTCTGCGGGCTGTTGATCGCCTGCACAGTAACCGCTAATATTTCAGACGAAACAATGCGCCCGAAGGCGCGTCCAACACACTGGGAGACCACACATGGCTAAAGCATACTCACGCTCCGACATCCTCGACATGGCGAGCGAATGTATCACGAAAGATCGCGCCGCGACGCACGGCGACATGGAGGAAAACTTCTCGACGATTGCGGCGTACTGGAGCATCCACTTGGGGATCGAAATAACCGCCGCAGATTGCGCAATTATGTGCGCACAGATAAAGCTGGCTCGCCTCAAGTCTAACGCCGCCCACGCCGACAACTGGGTGGATCTGGTCGGATACGCCGCCTGCGGCGGTGAGCTGGCCGCTGAGCGCCCGGAGGGTTCGACATGAGCGAAGCATGGGCAGTCACCCTGCCGAGGCTGGTAGCGTGTCCTGAGTGCCACGGTGAGGGCACCATAGAGGAGGGGTACGCATACCCTCACAACGCCGGCCGCGACATCGGCGAAATCATCATGGAGACCGTGTCATGCCCCGAGTGCGGCGGAATGGGAGAGATCCCGCCACCCGAGGAAGAAGAGGAAGAGGAGGAAGACGAATGAAGTATGACCCGGAGGCGCTCACGCGTCACGTTCTTGACTGCGCACAGCAGGGAATGTCTCAGGCGGACGTCGCAGACTTGCTGCGAGTATCCCGCTCAACGATCCACCGCATCTGCACCACTGCAAACATAAAACTTGAAAGGAAGCCCCGTGAATACGGACCAAACTCAAATCATTATAAGCCGTCTGGAGCGGATCAACAGCATAATGCTGACGGAGGCGAAGACGGCGATGCGGCCAAACTTGAAGCAGCGGCTGGAAGAGCAGCAGGCATTGTTAGACGCACTAAGGCGCGCGACCAACGTGACGCCGCAGAGCGCCTGAAGGCTAAGCTGGAGGGCGTCACAGATAAGCACGAGCGGTACGAGATAACATACGCCCACTGCATCTGGGAATATGAGCAAATGCAGTACCGGAACGGCAAACGTGACCCTCTGCCGTCCGGCCCGCGTAGGCCGCTGACAACCTCTCCGTCCATGCTGGTGGCCGCTGAGAAGATGAAGCAGCACAGCATCGAGCAAGGCAACCGCCTGTTCTCATTGATACCGTATGACCAACGTGTGACGGCCTCACAGGCGGCGGAGTTGCTGGGCGAGAGCGTGCCGCGCACGTCAAGTTACCTCAAGAAGATGTGGGAAGCGGATAAGATCTACCGCGTGCGCGACCTGGTCGAAGTGGAGGGCTGCACAAAGCGTCAGTGGCGCTGGGTGTTTAGCAAGCAGCCAATCAAGGCGCTGAATAACTTTTTTGAGGATGACGAGTGATGGGCGAGAAGGAACTGGAGCGCATGATAAACGCAGCAGGATTTATTGGGGCAGTCATTGGCTTTTTTAGCGGCGCTGTCCTGATGGCTCTGGCTTTTATTATATTCTAGTAATCGTGCGGGTGGTAGTGTGAATGATTGGCGCATTCGATAGCACGTTAACCAACAAACAATATGTTGAACCACCCGCTCAAACTTTCTACGCAAGCCCACACACGGGCGCCAGAGATTATTTAAAGCTGTCCAAAGTTTTTTGCATCGACTGGCTTTCGCTCATAAATTCTGCCTCAGAAACATATGTTGTCGTCTTGATTATCTCGTCTCCCCGGCGGAAAACAACAGCATCCAGATCCACCGCGACAAAGGCGTAAACGTCCGACCTTGGGCCGCTCCTCTTAGTTGTGTGGAATTTGTACCTTTGTTCTATCCCATGTGTTTTGCTGGCGCTTTTCACCTGCAACGTGAGCGTGCGTGTATCCGTCTGGATGTATGCGTCGTGGTCTCTGATCTGGCAGAGTGTGCAGAGATAGCCAGCAAGCGAAAGGCGGGCGAGCGCTAAGTGCTCACCCGCCCTTCCAACTGCCGCGCTGGCCTTCTGATCTTGGACCCGCACTTAGCTAAACAACCTTAGCTAAACTAGGTCAACAGCCAGGTGTGGATTTTGCGCGTCTGGTTGATGCGATCATCCAGGCCGTGATAGCCGCCGTTCACCCTGCGCGTTATGCGCTTGATAACATCATCGCCAACACCGTCGTCCGCAATGGCAAATAGGCCGTTCTTCTGGAAGAACCATAAGGCCGTTTCAAACGCATACTCGTCAGCCAGTTTCGACGGGTACTCAAGAACCTCCGGCAAATTCATGTCTGACGCAAATGCCTTGACGTTTGACTTGCCGGTCAGCTGCAAAAAGCCCTTTCCAGAAAACGCAAAGCCGTCGCCACTTGCCTCGTCGCCATTGCCCATGCGGCTGGAGTAGACCTTGTTTGCCAGCCCCTGCGGGTTCTTAGCATACGGCTCCGCGCTCTCAACGGTTGGGAAGCGCGACGGCCAGACGGCTTGAATGCGCTCAGGGGTTGAGTAGTATAGCCCCTCCGTTGTGCGCTTAAAGCCGCCGCTCTCGTGATGCGACTGGCCAAGCAAGTGAGCGCCGCGGTCAGGCGACAGGTCGTAATGCTTGGCGATTGCTCTGGCCGTATTTGGGCCAAACGCGCCATCGGCTGAAACTCCAATTTTTGCTTGGAGCAACTTCATTGCTTCACTCATTTTTTAGCCTTTTTCTTAGCTGGCTTCTTAGCCGTCTTGGCAGCCTTTTTAAATGCAGCGGCCGTCGGCGCTCCTTTGGAGCCGGGCTTGCGCATTTTCTCACCGCTTCCGGCTTTAATGCGCGCTTGCTTATTGCGAATGCGGTCCCATAAGCCGGTTTTACTTTTGCTAGAAGACTTCGATTTCCCTGACATCTTAGCACTCCTTACGCCATTTTAATTTTAACGCCCATCTTCTTGCACGAGCCTGCGGCACGGCAGGCGGATTTTGTCTTGCAGGATGGGCACGGCTTGAAGCCAGATGATTTTTTACCGTATTTCATGTTATGACCTTTTCGATTTGGTGCCGGCACATTTCCAGCGCTTGCGTGATAGATTGAGCGGGCTGTTAGGATCTTTCGCCGCCTTCGGAAACTTCTTCTTCTGCGCCGCGGATCGTGCGCAATACGCATCGCCCTTGGATGTTCCGGGCTTGACCCGTGGGCCACCGCCCTTCGCCTTACCCGCTTGACCGTAGCTGACCTTCTTGCCGGACGCCGTGACTTTAACGCGGGCTTTGCCCTTCGCCGGTGTAGATTTGCTCATGCGCCTTCTCCTAACTTGAAGCAATACGGCTTGACCAAAAAGCCCTTGTCAGCCAACTCCATCGCAAAGTTCATTACGTCGGCTTGGCACTCAGCTTCGCTATACCATAAATTATTTGAGTTTGCGATCACCGTGCAAGACTTGGAGTTTAGTGTCTGACATATCAGGATGACCGCGAGAAACATTACTTTTTCAAACCCCGCACTGTGCGTATGCCAAAGCTCGCCGCGATGCTGGCATACATTGCCCACTGAAACCACTGCGGCGCAGCATCAAGGTTTGCAAAACCCTGCGCCATATACGGCTGAATGCCCGGTATGAAGCTGCCTAAGACTATGAAGATAAAGCATAATGTCCACGCCTCGTCTTTCCACGAATTATTGCTGGCCTCGATAGCAGCCTGCTCCCAGCTGATTTCGCCAGTGGCAATTTTCATCTTCGTTTCTGCCTCGGCTTTCTTCACAGCGGTCTTGCCGTCAATGTAGCTCGCAGCTAAACCGCCGAGTGATCCGATTATCTGTCCGATCATTTCTTAGCCCCCATTGCGCTAAATCCAAAGAACGCGGCGACAAGGCCGGATATGGCTATGAAATATGTGGGGGCGATTGTAGCTAAAAGCTGCCCTGTTGTGTCATAGCCCCAGATGTCAGCCGCAACTATCCCAAACGGGTAGATCAGCAATCCAAAAAGCGCGAACCACGTCATGCGCAGCTGCGCATCGCGCTTGTGGTCAGCGTCTTCCATGCGCAACCTACGGTCCTCGAGCATAAGCTCTCGCTCATCTAGGTCAATCTTGCCGTTTCCATTAAGGTCATACTCAGTCATTGGCTAACTCCAATTTTAAAACATTGCAGATATTCGTTATTTTTAGTTACTAGAACGGACGCTTTATTGAGAGCGTCAAAACACTCTTTTTCACTGCCATACTGGCCCACCTCAAAGTGTATGACCTGCGAAGTTAGTTGGAACCAAAGCAATAAGTACATTTAAAACTTTCCGTGCTTGAGGCCCAAGAAATACAGAATAACGATCAGCGAACCAAATCCGGCAAGCAGTAGCGCTGTGCCGATTGCCAAGTTTATACACTTGTCGATAAACTCCTGCTTTTTGTACACTAGCTCCTGCTGGCGTTTGCGCTGTTGGCCCTCGATTTTTACGATGGCCTCCCAAGCCGATGGCCCATAATGCCAAGAAATATGGCTTCGCAAATCCTCGCGATATTCAGCTAATTTTTGCTTCTGCGACCATATCTCAAGGGCGTTGGCCTCATTGTCGCTAAACATTTTGTATAAAGGCGGCTTCTGTGACTTCTTTTCTAAGAAATCCAGATCAGACGCGGCCTTGGCAAATTGCGATATGGTTCCAGACATTTCGTGGACGCTCTTGCCAAAGTCCACGGCCTTCTTGATGCCCTTATACGCTGCGGACGCGGCGGCTATGCAAGTGACCGGGTCCATATCACCGCTCCATCAACCGATCAATTTTTTCTTCGAGCCGGTCAAACTTATTCATGATTTGTGATAGCACTTCAGAGCTGTCTGACTTTGTGACATATTCTTTGGCCATTTCTTCGCGGGTGCGGTTAAGCAAGATGCGCAGGCGATCCAACTCTTCTCGCTGAGTTTTGAGCCACCAGCCAATGCCAGCGATGACAACTCCAAAAAGTATATTCAAGATTGCGTCGACTTCCATGGTTGGCTCCAAAAGGTTCCCGTCCATATTAACACGACGACGACAGAAAAGAAATATCTCGGCAACACCTTGACCCCTGCTCCCATTCTGTTAACACTGCACAAACAAATGGAGGAACCACTGTGAAACATGAGTTAAAACAAATCGGGC
>UEXM01000736.1_pt1 | contig 32523 bp, 54 predicted proteins | sample 1796661 | NCBI WGS metagenome assembly UEXM01 (sample SAMEA4772469, study PRJEB27181) | metagenome
AATCCCCCCAGGAGGTAAAGACCCCAGGACTACTTGAAGGAAAGACCCCAGGAGTTTTAGAAAGTCCTATTGAGGCTGGGTCGCAACAAGGGTTACTAGAACGCCTGAAGGAAAGACCCTAGCAGGAACTGAGGACTAGGCCGACTGAGGTGAACACCCTAGGGGCGGGGGCGGTCAACTTGCGGTGGGGGGACTCTGTGTATATATCATATAACGGGCCTTAAAAAAATCCCTCTCTCAAGGGCCGTACTACTGACTGCCCTTCCTTAAGACTGCCCTTCCTTAAGGACAATGGCCTTAGATGAATGTCTTACGGCCAGTTACTTCTAGGAATCCGTTATGTTTTTATTTCCTTCTGAAGTTAAAACCTTAAGCTTGGCTGCCTTAAGGTAGGCATTGATTGTATCATACGGGTAATCATTGTCAAGGATAAAATAATCCTATATGGTATAAAGTCTTGACTACCTAGGGTATATACTTCATAAATGGAAAAGATGCAGGAGAAAGAAGAACTAATCAAGGAGATTTCTGAGGCTATTCAACAGGTAGCTCAGGACAAGCAGGCATTAAAGATGAAGTCCTTGAGTGTATATAACCCCGAAAAGGTGGCTAACATCCTGTATTTATATAGCACTGGTTCTTCTCAGACTAGGTTAATCAAGAAGTACGGATACGAAAGGCCGACTGTTGTTAACATTCTAGTTGATTACGCTGACCACATGGGAAGGTTCAAGGAGTTATCTGGCAGGATTGCGGCTCAGAACTATTTGAACATAGCTAGTTTAGAGGAGGATTTAATTGAGAAGGTCCGTGAGCGTATGGAGACTGATCCATTGATGGAGGTAAGTTTCAGGGATCTCAAGGAGATTAGTATAGCTAAGGCTAATGCTTCTAGGGAGGCGTTGACGGCTAGGGGTGAAGCTACGCAGATCACAGAGGAACGCAAGGTATATACGCAGGATGACTACGAAGCAACCATACAGGCTGCTAAGGAACGTATTGCCAAGGCTAAACAGGCAGAGGTCGAGGAGGTCATAGATGTCGAGGACTAATAACGGAGGAGACAGGAGCACGAATGCATATGAATAAGATATTTATAATTTACATTGTTATTGCATCCATTTGCATTGGCGTAATGAACAAGGAACTGCGTGACCTTCAAAAGCAGGTGGATATGCATCAAGAGATTATTGAGATACACAATAATATTTTCGAGAACACAAATGATGTTTTAGATTTCATCATTGATAGACTTAACTTGAACTACACGAACTATGGGAAAAGGATGCCAACCCCGAAAGGGACATAACGCTGAGAAGCAATCAAAGAACTACGACGATATTGATTGGTCAAAGAAACCAACGGATCGCCCCGTCAAAGTCAATATCAAAGGAATCAAATGATTACAGACGAACATAACGAGCAAATATTCGAGCAGGTTAGGGCAATTCTATCTGAGCATTTCCCGAACTTCATGTTCGCAGCAATGGATGACGGTGGGGAACTGTACTATGACTTCACTAATTTACCTATCGGTAGAATGCTCCAGCGTGAGATGCAGGAGGATATGGAGAGCGAAGCACTGGACAACGATGACTGGACTATTGAGTGGGCAGATGAAGAGGAGGGTGAAGAATGGAACTAGGTCTATTCTTTTGCTTAATAGCATTTATTGCTTGGACTTCTCTTGTTGCTAAAAGCTAGATGGAGCTAACCTTTACAAAGCACCCAATCCTCAAGCCACCCACGGATGAGGAGATTGTCCAGCTTGGTGAGATTGATCCTAAGCTACTGGTTGATCTACATAAGGCTCACGAGGGGCGTATAGACGCAGCGGAGGAAGATCCTTTGCGTCATGGCTTTGACTTAGCTGGTTGGTCAAGGATGCGTCAAGCGATTAGCCAATACGACGAAGTAATTACCTTCGGTGGGAATCGCAGCGGAAAAACAACGGGCTGTGCAAAGATGTTAATGGAAGCTGTTACGCAGAACGAGGATGGCCACGTTGTATGCTTCTCACAGAATGCGGATACATCCGTTAAGGTACAGCAGGCTGCCGTATGGGAGATGATGCCCAAGGAGTTCAAGAAGAAGACAAAGAGCATAGATGGTTACATCAACTTCAGTATGCAAAATGGCTTCACAGGATCATCATTTATTTTTCCAGATACTAGGACCCGTGTAGATTTCAAGACGTATACACAGTTCAGTAATAACCAAACAATCCTTGAGGGCTTTGAGTTCGGGTTCAAGAAGCCCAACAGCATTAACATCGGGGCATGGCTGGATGAGTACCTTGGTGACGCTGCACTTGTAAATACTTTACGTTTCCGTCTAGCTACCAGGAACAGTAAAATGATCCTAGGCTTTACTCCAATTGATGGGTACACACCTTTCGTGGCTGAGTACCTGAAGGGTGCTGAGACGCTAGAGACTAGGAAAGCAGAACTTCTAGAAAGAGAAGTACCCGTTACTCAGTACAGCCCTGAGCGTGACGCTGGTATTGTTTACCTTCACTCGGACGAAAATCCATTCGGTGGTTACGAACGGATAGCCAAGGATCTAAAGAACTCAAGCGAGGACCAGATTATGGTTCGTGCCTATGGGTTACCAACGAAGTCAATGACTTCACTGCTCCCGAACTTTTCTCCTGAAGTTAACGTACTTAACGATAAGCCCAATAAGTACAATATGGAGTTCCCACCAGCGGACTCCCTTACATGGTATCAGGTCGTTGACCCAGCTTTTGCTAGGAACTATGTAAGCATTTGGGCTGGCGTATCCGAGAATGAAGAAGTATTTATACGCAAGGAGTGGCCGAGTAGGGATCAATACGGTGAGTGGGCATTGTTCGGTGATCCTAAGTGGAGATACGGCCCAGCATCCAAGAAGATTGGTTACGATGTAGAGATGTACTGCGAACTCTTCAAAGAAATAGAGCAGGAACTAGGGATTGATGTAACTGAACGTATTGGGGACTCACGCTTCTTTGCGAAGGAGAATGAAAACAATGTGGATCTATTTACTAAGTTCTATGACTACGGATTAAGCTTCATAGCTTCCGATGGTCAAACAGAACAGATCGGTGCGACTGCACTGGATGAATGGTTCTTCTATAACCCGAACTACGAGATTGATGAGGCTAACCGCCCTCGCTGCTATATACACGAGGACTGCGGGAACTTAATTGAATCCGTCATTAATTATAATTCAGCGGGTAAGTCAGATGAAGCCCTAAAGGACTTCTTTGACGTACTTCGCTATTTGCGAATGTCAAACGGTGGCTACGGCCCTGATTACTTCGCATCCAACGATATGTATACAACAATGAGAACAGAAGGAGGCTACTGATGCCAAAGAAAAGATTAACTAAAATTGCAGAGGAATACGATACCCCGTTTGAGGAGGCACTAGAAGTTGCTACCGAAAAACTACCAAAGGATCAAATTACAGGTAAAGGTCGAGTAACATGGATTGGCGAGATTGGTCAAGACATCTTGGCCTCCACGTTTTTAATTGATGAGATTACTCCTAAGCACTACTCTGGTGTTGTTAAGTCAATAGCTCCGAATCCTAGGTATGCTTTCGTGGCAAGCAAGGAATTAATGAAAAAAGTCCCAGTAATGATACCTAAGCGTTTATCTAGTGGATTAACTGGTAAACTAATTACATTTGAGGCCATTGAGGATGACAAGGGAACAAGCTACCGATATGTTGGATTCAGAAGTAACTACTAACCGTAAATGGTGCAGAGAACAGTCAGATAGATTTCTGGCCTGGGAGATGTTAAAACGTACAGTTTTGCATGAGACTTCGATTGCTATGACGAATGAAGAACTATGTGATACAATAGGCGTATCCTCAAGCCATACTATTCGGCTACTTAATTCTATTCAAGAACGACTAAATGAAGAATGAGTCAATTTCTGAGTCCTTAACTTATTTACAGGACGAACCCGACATCCAAACACTTAGGTACGCCTATGACCAGACCGTAACGGAGCTGGAGTCGTACTTTGATCTATGCCGATCATCTTATGATGATAGACGAAACTACTGGCCAGGAAAGAGCCGTGACCACCGTAAACATGGAGCGGACGCATTCCCGTGGGAAGGTGCTTCAGACATTGAGTGCCACGTAATTGACGAGCGTATAACGAGACTTGTCTCCCTCTTTATGTCAGCTCTCAAGCGGGCTAATGTCCGTGCCTTCCCTGTGGAAAGCTCTGACGTAGCACGTAGCAAGCTAGTGTCTGGTTTCTTAAAGTGGATGGTATCCAGTGGGTACATCCCCCGTTTCTATCGTGAGATGGAGCTAGGAGCTAATTACCTGCTTGAGCGTGGTATCTTAATTACATATGTAGGCTGGCATCGTGAGGATCGACGCTTCCTGCAGAAGTTGGACATCAACCAGATTGCACAGATTAGTCCAGAGGTAGCTCTAGCGATTCAAGAGGGTGGTAATGATGAGGATCTAGTTGTTCTGCTGCAAGCAACCTTTGAGGGGACTAGCCCTAAGCGTGCCAAAAAAGCACTAAAAGAATTACGCAAGAACGGCGAAACAGAACTGCCTATTGTTCGTCGCCAGATTAATGCACCCGAAGTTAAGACGCTCGCCCCTGATGGTGACTTCTTCTTCCCCCCTTACGTCACTGATCCACAACGTGCCCCGTACTGTTTCTGGAGAACTTATTACACTCCACAAGAACTAGAGAACAAGGTAGTAACTGATGGATGGGATGAGGACTTCGTTGACTACGTTATCGAACACTATCGTGGTGTAAACATTAATAGCATCGAGCGTGAGCAAGAGGGCCGTCGTTCAATTAGTTTAACGGACAATGCTTACGAGGCCGAAGAACTCATTGAGATTACTTACGGCTACCAACGTTTAATTGACCAAGAGGATGGCTCCGAAGGAATTTACTGCACAGTATTTCATCGGGACTTTGACGGGAACGAAATGGCTCAGGGCTATGCTAAGTTCGAGCTTCTCAATGGGTACGAAGATTACCCTGTCGTAGTTACGAAACTATCCGAGGATAGCAAGCGTCTATATGACACTAACACAATACCTTCCGTCCTGCGGGGTATCCAGAATCAGGTTAAGGTTGAGCGGGATTCACGTATCGACAGAAATAGCCTAGCGACATTACCTCCAATTCTGCACCCCGTGGGACAAGCTCCCAACGACTGGGGGCCTGGACGAATGATCCCATATCGCCGTAAGGGTGACTTGGACTTCGCCCCTACTCCTGCGTATAATCAAGGATCACTGGAGATGGAACAGACCCAGCAATCACAGGCTGATCGCCTTGTTGGTTTGGACGAGGGTTCCGCTATCAGTCAAATTCGCCAACAGTTTTTAGTCGATAAGTTCCTGAGCCACACAGCCGAGGTCCTGCGTATGGCATTTAAATGCTTCCAACGCTTTGGACCCGATGAGGTGTTCTTCCGTGTAACGGGTACACCTGATCCAATTCAATTCAACAAAGGGAACCCTGATGAAAATTTTGACATCCTTATTAACTTTGATGTCCAGAACACGGACCCCGAAACGGTCAAGAGTAAACTCCAGCAGTTCGTCCAGCTTAACCAGCTTAATGCGAATAATCGTCTTAATGTGGATAATCTCTTGGATATTGCCGCCGCTGAGATCGACCCAGTTATGGCTGATGCAGTACTCCAGCCAGTGGAGACAGCCCAGCAAGAAATGGTTAAGGACGTTACTGACGACCTCGCTAAGATATATTCAGGGATTGAGATGCCTGCTCGCCCGTCTGGAGCGTCGATTGCGATCCAAGTAATCCAGCAGTACACATCTCAGCCCGATATAGCACAGCGTCTACAGACTGACCCAGCATTTGCTGAACGTCTACAGAAGTACGCAGGTCAGTACACCTTCCAGGTGCAGCAAGCACAGAATGCTCAGATTGGTCGTGTAGGTACAGCACCAGCACAGATGGGTGAAATTGATACACAGAACCTATAAGTACGCAGTACTCCTTTGGTTAATAGCTAGTTCATTTATTATGGCAGATAATCTTACGCCCTCTCAACAAGCCTCTCGTCGGGCACAGGACATCCGAGCAACCGAATATAGAAATATGTTCATTGAAAATGAAGGTTTGCTTCCTAAGGTTTACAGGGACACAAAAGGGAACCGTACCATTGGTATCGGCCTTAACCTTGAGGATAAAGGAAACCAAAAGGTAATAGCCAACATGGGCTTGGATCTAAAGGAAATACTAGCGGGTAAAGAGCTAGAGCGTGATGACATCATTAAACTGTACAATCATAGCTTGACCCAAGCATTCGGGGATGCACAGAAGTTCGATCCAAAGTTCGCTAAACGGCCAGAGCCAGTCAAGAAAGCTATCGTAGATATGGCATTCAACCTAGGACTAACTAAGCTCAAGAAGTTCAAGAAGATGAAGGCAGCTTTGGACGCAGATGACTACTCCGCTGCTGCCGATGAAATGGTGGACAGTAATTGGTACAGACAGGTAAAGAGCCGTGGACCACGGACAGAAAAATTGATGCGTTCAGCCGCACGATAATTTATGACAATACAGGAAGACTTAAAAGCATTACAAGCACATGATTCATTCGGACGATTCGTCGGGATGATTGCTTCACTTCGAGAAGAAGTTATATCAGAGATGCACGAAGCTGAAACAAGCAAGCTTCAACAACTTTCGGGGCGTATCCTTACTTACGATCAAATCCTTCAGATGTCTGATTGGCAAATGCTACAGGCTCGATTCAAGGATGTATTGTAACGTATGTGATATAATCCAAACCATCGCCCTCGCTCGGCGTTAATGAGTGGATAGATATGACAGACGAAATTACAACTGGAGACGCTGAACCAGTACAAAACACAGTGGAAAATACTAATATATCCGTCACGGATTTTGCTACAAGGCGACTCGGTGAGCTAACGAATCAGGTTCAGGAACAAACAGAACCAGAGGAGGAAGCTACCGAAGAAACCGAGGAGCAAGTACAGGAAGAAACCGAGGAGGTCCAAAGCGAAGAGACCACCGAGGAGTCCGAGAGTACTGAATCCGAAGATGTTCTTTCACAGTTTGATTTGGACGATATGTCCGAAGATGATCTCAAGGAGTTATCTGAGAAGCTAGGGTCACGTGCTGTTGCACGTTTTGGCGAACTTACTGCCAAGCGTAAAGCAGCCGAGGAACGGTTGGCTCAGATGGAAGCTAAGCTTTCGCAAAAGAATCCATTGGAATCACGCAAGGTTGACAACAATCCCTACAGTAATCTCGACTCAGTTGAAAAACTGCAAGAGAAATCTGCTGAGGTTGATGGCATCGTTGAGTGGGCCGAGGATCTCATTTTTGAAAGTGATGGTTACTCCGCAGATGATGTGGTAACAGAAATTGATGGGAAGGAATGGACAAAGAAGGAAGTCCGTCAAGCGTTGCTTAAAGCACGTAAGGCACAGAAAACCTTCTTGCCTGACCAACTATCCAAAGTTCAAGCCCAAGTAGAGGGTCAGCAACTTACCGAAGCATTCGGAGAAAGAGCGAAGAAGGAACTAAAATGGCTAGAGGGTGAGGACAATGACCTCCGCAAACAATTTGAATCCACAGTGGGCGATGAACGTTTCAAAAGACTTAAGGAAGTCGTGAAACGAGAAGCACCAGATGTCGCTGCTCAACTTGATTACTTTTTTGCTCACGCTACAAACAGCATCTACGGACGCAAGCCTGTAGCACAGGTCAAGAAAAGCCCTAAGTTGAATCCCCCAAGTACAGCCACACCTTCTTCCGCACAATCAGAAAAAACTTCTTCTAGAGCAGTTAAGGCTCTCAAAGAATTAGAGTCCAGATTCAAGCAGACGGGTAACGCTCGTGATTTCGCAGAGCTTCGCAAACTTAAAATGCAACAACGATAATCTTAATACTTATTTAAAATGTCCTTTTCAAATACATTCGACACAACCAATACAGGTCCTGGTGTATCCAATCGGGAAGACTTGACAGACGTTCTGACAATTCTTGCTCCTGAAGAAACTCCAGTCCTTTCTTCCGCTAACAAACAACGTGCCTCTGCTACTAACGTAGAGTGGACTGTTGATTCTCTCGCCACTCCAAACACTGCTGGTATCTCTGAAGGTGCTGACGTAACTGCATTCACTGACCAGTTCGCTGGTCGTGCCCGCCTTGGTAATCGTGTGCAGAAGTTCCGTCGTGACTATATGGTTTCCGATCTTCAGGAAGCTGTTGACTCCGTTGGTCCTGCTAAGATCGCTCAAGCTGAAGCTAAAGCAATCCGTGAACTCAAGCGTGACATCGAGGCTACACTTTGTGGCACTCAGGATTCCGCCACAGAAGATGGTGCTGGTACAGCTAATGCCCTTCGTGGTCTTGGTGACTGGCTTGACGGTGCTGCTGGTAACGTTCCTGCTGCATTCCAGACTCCTGCTGCAAGCATCTATACTACTGCTGCTGCTTTCACAGAAACAAGTCTTAACAACATTATCACATCAATCTTCACGGTTACTGGTTCTACCAGCGACTTGATGTTAGTTGCTGATACAGGTCTTCGTCGTGTTGTAAGTGACTTCGCTCGTACTGACGCTGCTGTTGGTGGTGCTGGTGTACGTGCAGTTAACTACGAAGGTGGTTCAGGTGAAATCAAACTTAGTGTTGACCTATATCAAAGCGACCACGGTGTTGTTTCGATTGTAAATGCTAACCCTGATTGTATGCCTGCTGTTGCTGGTGGTGATGCAAACGGTCGTGGCTATCTTGTCAACCCTGAGTACTACGGTGTCCATGAGCTTATCCCAATGGGTTCTACTCGTCTTCCAAATCTTGGTGGCGGTGAGCGTGGATTCGTTGACTGTGCATTGACACTCGGTGTGTACCACCCTGGTGCTCACGGTAACATTACTAGAATTAGCTAACCCTTAACTAAGGAGATATAATACTATGCCACAATTAACAGTAAACGAAGCAGGTTCACAAACCTTCACGGATTCGATCACCATTAAATCAGGTGATTTTGCATCCGCTGTTATCGGAACAAAAGCCGATGATGCAACTCACTCCATTGACTACGACATCCCACAGGGTGCAATCGTACAAAAGGTTGCCTTCAAATTGAATGAAGCCTTTGACGATAGCGGTGCTGGTGGTAGCTTAACTATCACTGTTGGTGATGATGACACCGCCGCTGGTTACATCGGTGCTGCTCAGATTCACGTTGATGCAACTGAAGTTACATATGCCTTCAATGATGGCTCGTACTTCACTGCTGGTGGAGATGCAAACACAGTAAATGGTAAACTATACACAGCCGACGGAAAAGAGTTCAAGTTGCTCTTTACTCCTGCCGCTGGTAGTGGTTCTGCTTACTCATTGAACGAACTTAACGCAGGAAGCATTACTGTTTTCTTCGAGATGGCTCGTCTCTAATTGATTCTGGTTGGGGGTGGCTGCGTAGCGGCCACTCCCTTCCTTTATTTTATGACGCAAATTATTACTACGTTGCCCGAAAAGGCATACACGGACGGAGAACTGGATGCTGCGTTTATGCACGAGATCCAGAGCGGCTTTGCACTTGAGCGAGAAACGGAAAAGGCTCGTGTAGAGCAGGCCAAAAAAGAAGCAGCAGAATTACGCGGGACTACTCACCCTACACTTGGTAAGCCAGTAGCTACCATACCAGCACGTGAGTACTTCCGACTAGTCAAGAAGTACGGTCAAGAGACTGTGCATTCTAAAGAATTTTTAAAGTACTACAACAAGCAGTTCCCAGAACTTAGCCCGAACAAAGCATAATGCAGACTAGAACCTACGGCGACCTATTTAAGTTAATCTCAGCACTGGTAGGTACTGGTGGTCAACTTGCAACGGGTGAACAAGATCAGCTTCGGCACTTTATTAACCGTAGGTTTCAAGAGGCTTTTGATGAGAGTCCAATCTGGCCTCGATATCTCGTTAGTTCAGAAGCCCGAAACATAGTATCACTTGTGCTTTCGGGTGCTACTTCTGAAACTGATGTAAACGTAAATCAAAAATTTAGACTTCTTGGTTCTAACTCAGGTGCTCACGGGAAAATAGGAACAAGCGTATACCAAGGTGTAACAACTGAAACCGTTTACATATACAAGACCACAAATGACGCTTGGCGTGTGGCCAGCGGCATAACAGGAAAGCATACGATTGTTGATTCTGAAGTTGTACTAAGTGGAGCAGGAACCGAACAGTTCATTGAAACTGATACACCTAAAAAATCAAATGTTGTCGATGTTGAAACGTGGGACCCAAGAGGTGCAAGCACTGACTCGTTATTAGTTATCGCTAAAAATCTCATTCCTTACGCACAAACAGGCAAGGATACTATTGGTGATTTTAATCGCATTCATCGCAAGAAGGCGTTCCTAAATAACTCAGCCATTGAGTACGAGTTCTTTGTAGATTTTGATGGGGCTAACATTTTAAACATTGTTAACTCTAGCGACAATGTAGCATTTGTTTCCTACAAGAAGCAGTTCACTCCATTTACCCTTACCTCTGGATACTATGATTCAAGCGTAGAGGTCCCAGGAGAGTTCTTTAATTACATTGCTCATTCTTCTTACGCTGATTTCCTTCGTGTTCAGAACAAACAAGAGGAAGCTATAGCAGAAGAAGGAATAGCTAAAAACTACCTAGCACTTGAGCTAGAAAAGATCGACATCCGATCAAACAACAACACAATCAACAAACGATTCTCAACTTACGTCAATCGGCAATCCCGATAACCCCTGTGATATAATAACATTATGGCATCTTCACGCAACAACACACTTGAATTTTCTTCTGGGGGATCAATTATTGTATCCACTAGCAGTTCTGATGTAACAACCTCTGGTTCCTTTGGAGCCATCCAATGCTTGCAGGATACTACTTTTGGTTCCTCTGCAGCAGTTGTTTCAACTAATGTAACTGATCCAGATGGATCTGCTCCAGATAACCTAAACAGCAAGACGCTGGGTGCTGGAACTATCCTTTACGGGAACTTTACATCAGTTAAAGTTAACACAGGCTTAGTAGCTCTACACAGGGTTTAATATGCACACTAGTCTGGATCAGGCACTCGGTCGTCAGCCTCGTCCAAACAGGGTTGGGCAGAGTATCCTTAACATCGGAGGGGACGCTAGTGTTGCGTATTCACTCCGTAGTTTAACTGGCGGTGAACCAAAGGCAGTCCGTATCCGTAGGGACGGGGACAACGAGGAGCGGGACTTTACTACTGCTGAAATAGTAAACGAAGCCGCTGCTTGGACAAACGGATTACAGGAGACGGCTCTTCCTGCTGACCTTGGCGTTACGTCTTTTACAACAAGTGCTTTGGGCTATGGGCTGTCCAGTTCTGGAGTTAGTCTAGCTGGAGGAGCAAGTCTTGACGACTTCGATGGTACATTTACCCCGAACTCAGACGGGACAGTTTGGTCAAACGGCTCAGCCCTTGGTGTTAATTATGCATTTGGTGCAGGTTCGTGGGTTTTGAATTTTAATGACGGAACCAACTCTGGAAGCATTTCAGTATCAAGCACAACAAAGTATCCATTTGAGGTAACAAACTGGGGGTCCGCAGGCGTATCGTCAGGTGTTTCGGGTTTAGCAGAAGCTTGGGATCAAGGTTTTACTGACACTTATCTTGATTTTGCTCCCACTTATGGAGCAACAACCACTTACCCAACAGCGGAGGTTGCATATAGTCTCCGTAAGGTACGAAGCACCTACACAGGACCCGCTGTCCGTATCCGTAGGACATCTGATGACATTGATGCTGATGTCGCTTTTGATACAAACGATACAGTAAGCAATGATTCAATCGTAACAGAGGTGATTTCTGGGAATCAATCCACTCTACAGGCATTTATATCAGGAACAAATGCAGCAGTTGCTACTTGGTACGATCAATCAGGCAATTCCAGAAATGCTACACAGGCAACGGATGCCAACCAGCCATTGATTGCTCAGTCTGGTTCGTATCTGGGTGAGTTGTCCTTTGATGGTTCTAATGATACTCTAAGTGTAGCAACTATTAGTACCTTGGGTATTGATGGGTCAAATAACAAGTCAGTATTTGCGGTTGCAAGAACTACCGCAGGGACTGATGGATTTGTTATTGCTGGAGTAATTGGGGGTTCTTCCTTTCGGGGTTTACGCTATCGCTCCAACGCAACCAATGGATTAGCTAGAGTCGAAGTATCAAGTTTTGGGGTTGAAGGTGGGGACTTGTCGGATGGAAACAATCACGTTTATTCCTCGATTTTCGATGGTACGCAAACTAAGGACTTTGACGTTTCTCTTGATGGGTCAATAACCCAAGGCAGCGGAACTGACGTTATTAATACCGATGGTACTGCTGCCTTTTCCGTTGGAACGTCTACTTCAAATGCTGACGCAGGATTTACACGAGAGTTCATTCTTTACGCCTCTGACCAGACCAGCAACCGCTTCAAGATTGAGAGTAACATCAACAATCACTACGGCATCTATACGGCTGCACAAAACGGCTTCGTAGAAAAGTGGTACGACCAGTCAGGAGGCACTATCGAGGACTTAGTGCAAACTACGGATTCAAAGCAGCCGTCACTTGTTACGAGCGGTTCTTTGAATACAAGGAACGGAAGACCGATAATTAAATTCATACAGGCGAACTCAACATTTTTGCAGAACTCTAACCTAAGTATGTTCCCTAGTGGTTCTGATTTTGCTTTGACTGTATTTCACGCAATGCACATTGACGCTTCCTCTGGAGGACGAATTGGAGTATTTGGCTGTAATAATGGTGGTAATGCCCCATCAACCAACGGACACAGATTTGGTTCTGGATCTTCAAGACGAATCTCCGCAAAGTTTAAGGATGCAAGCGACTCTACTACTGAATTAACTGCTGGTTCCTACACCGATGACAGTGATTCAATTCTTACTTATAAAGTAGCCCTAAACGATGGATCGGCTTCCCTTTCGGGGTTCAATAATGGTTCACTTCTTCAAGAAAGTAGTGCTTCCATAACTGACCAATCGTATTCTATCCCAAGCGAAAAAGCCATTTTGGGGGCAAGGGGAACTGCGGATAATTTTAGTGACTCAGAATTTTTTGAAGTCATAGCTTTCGCTACGGATAAATCATCCGAAAGAGAGGCGATTGAACAAAGTCTATCAAACTATTACGGAATATCATTATCTTAATATGGAAGAGCAACAATATCTTATCTACGACACAGAGGACGAAGCTATCGCTCGTGCTGACGAAAATGGGAAACGTATCGGCTACGCCTACTGGACTGCAGGAGAGGGAACCAAGTGGGCTACAGCACCACAGGTGACCACTGACGGCAAGTGGGCGTTGCGTGTGGATTACAAGCACGAACTAACGGATTCAGAAGAAGCAGCCAAGGTTTCTTACGATGATGTAAATTGGCCAACTGGGGAAGAATGATGGAGGACATCATTTCAAGGACTACACTAGGCACAGGAGGCTTCTTAGCCACCATCGGGCTTCAGGGTATTAACTCAGTTGTATCGCTCCTTGTAGGGGTTGCTACGTTGACCTATATGGTTCTCTCTATTTACAAGATATTTCAAAAACTATGACACCTGAACTTATAGCAATGCTTGGCGGTGGAGTATCAGGCTTCGTAATGAAGATGATCGCAGCCCAGGCACAGAACCAAGCCCGTCAATTCGACAATATGTTGAAGATGCAGGGTGCTGCTGACAAGTCAGCGGATGCTGCTGCAAAGCGTGAGGGTGGTGTAATGGTACGCAGGTTCCTTGTATTCGTGGTATTCTTCGCAATCATTATTGCACCGTTCATCCTTTCATTCCTAGGAACTCCAATCTCCATACAGTCCGAGAAGAGCCAGTTATTCGGTTTATTCAAGGGTGATAGATGGGATCAAGTTAGCGGGTATGTTATACTACCAGAAGTACGGCAGACCGCTCTGGCCATTGTCGGATTTTACTTCGGTAGCTCACAGGTCAAATGAATGAAGTCCTATCAATTATATCCGCTCTCTGGCCCATCTTCGTGGGCCTCATTGGTCTAGTCATTGTACTAGCCAAGATGCATTACAACATCGAAACATTAACAGAAAAGGTCAAAGTACTCTTTGACTTTCATAACAAAAAAGGAAAATAATATTATGCCAATGGGAAAAGGAACATACGGAAGCAAAGTGGGAAGACCATCCAAAGCTGCAAAGGCTATGGGTATGAAAAAAACTGCCAAGAAAATGGCTAAACGGAAGAAGAAGTAATGCATAGACAAATACTAGAGGTTGCTTCAAAACTAGAGCAAGCATCCAAGGCTCACGCTGGGCAAGCAAAAGTTCTTAGGAAAATCGTTGACGCTAAAATGTCAAAGAAACGAAAGCTTGTAAAATAATGCCGTTTTCTCAATACAGTCCAAAGCAAAAACGACTAGCCGCAGTCTCTCCTCCACGTAAAAAAATAACTCCCTCCGACTTTAAGGCGTTACAGAAAAAGAGGAAAAAAAAGTAATGCCAGCAAAAAGAGCAAAGAGCGGAGGCAAGATCTGCCCTGAAGGTAAGGCTTGGGCGAGACGTACGTTCGATACATACCCCAGTGCTTACGCAAACCTTGCGGCTTCTAAGTACTGCAAGGACCCGAACTACGCAAAGAAATCAAAAGGTGGAAAACGTAAAGGCAAGTAATGGCTCAACTACAACAATGGCTCAAAGAGAACTGGGTAAGGATTGGTACTGATGGATCAATTAAAGGCCCTTGCGGAACTTCTAAGAATCCGAAAAATCCAGACAGATGCTTACCGAAACGTAAGGCACTCAGCCTTACGAAAACTGAGAGAGCTGCAACAGCAAGAAAGAAAAAGCGAGAAGGAGCCAAGGGGAAGACCGTAGTCGCTAATACACCCAAAGCAAAGGTACGAAAAAAATAATGGCTGACAAATCAAAGATGAAGTGCAACGTCCCCCGCCGTGAAGTTCAGGGTGGGAAGAAGTTCGTCGTGAAGGGCTGCGAAGGTGGCAAAGAAAAACTCATCCGATTTGGTGATGCCAATATGACAATCAAGAAAAACATCCCTGCCAGAAAGAAGAGCTACTGCTCAAGAAGTGCTGGCATTAAGGGAGCTAACAGTAAACTATCCGCTAACTACTGGAGCCGCAGGGCCTGGGATTGCTAATGTCTGTAACTCAAAGATCAAATAGGTTCCGTGGAACAGGTCGTATCATTTCGGTAAGACCTAGTTCTGGTACACCGACTACTCAATTTGAGACGTATCAAATACAGAGCGAAAGTTTGCCAGCATCAGCAATTCACGCCGTTACCCCAATACTGAAACCAGGAACCAGCACGGCCCTTGACTCTAACGCTTTATTCTTTGAGCCAACGGAAACATATAGTGACGGGTCAGACGCTCCCGTGTATTCACAACTTGTAGTGAATGAAGCTTTTAGCAATCCATTATTGATTAGCCAGTACACGGATGAGTTCCCGATTACTCGACCTGGAGTAATGTCTACGAGAGTAACATCTAAGTCCTTAAACCTAAATCCAAGCAGTCTTTCCAATACAGCATCCTTGACCCCTAGGCCAATATCAAAGCCACAGACATACAGACGAAAAGGGACAGTTCAAGTATTTTTAACGACATCCAGCACTCCAGATACAGAGGTCGCTTATTCTAACCAAGGAGTTGACTGGTGCAGTATAGATATAACTAACTCGTATGCGAGTACTGGTGCTGGTTCATCTGCAACGGAGTCAACATTTAAAACATTTGAAAACTATTTGGTTGGCTCTGGAGCAACTCAAACGGTAACCGCAGTAATAACTGGTGGGGCTGTTGCAGCATTTTCTTCATCTCAAGCGTTTGCTGAAGGAGCGACCACATATGAAACTAATGGCGTATACCGATCAGAGGTGAAACCATTCCTGCGTGACACTAGCGGTACTCAATATTACATTAAAACTAATGTAAGTTTTGCTACTGCTTCTGTAACTTCAAGTGCTACATCAAATGGAACATTAACTGGTTCATTTAACTCAGTCACATACCAACAAGGTTACAACGAGTTCACGGATGGTGATGATCCAGTATACACCGCTACGCCTGATACCGATAGATTTGTGGTTAGCTTGAAGGTAGACGGGGTTGCCCAATCAATAAGTAACCCCGCAACTGCGGAGACACATACGTTTACAAATGTAAGTGGTAGTAATAGTATTGAGGCTGAGTTCGGCTTAAAGGTTGACGCAACCGTTTCTAGCGGAACAAAGAAAATTAGAATAGGATCAACCACCATCACCGCCTCATCTGGAACAACTTCGTTTTATTTTACCGAAGGAAGCCAAGTATTCGTCGAGTTCTTAGATTCAAGCAACAATGCAGTTACCAGCACGAGTTTAACCGTAGATGGTTCATCTGAAACTAATGCAACTACTTTCACATTTGAGGGTATGAGAACAAATCATACAATCGCAATAACTTGATGAACGATGCAATTGTATATGGAGTAAATATAGAGGACCCTGTAAGCAAGGCAGACGCTCCTTTACGTGTGGATCAGGATGAATTATCGGCGATATCTGGTATCTATAATTCAGCCATAACAGTTGATACTCAACCATTGCTTCCGAGTACTGAGGATTCCTTTATTGTCCGAAACGTAATACCAAATCCAAACGTTGCATCGGGTAGTGTTTCATCTGGATTTACAGCACAAACCTTAGATATTGTTCAGTCAGACAATACCGCTGGGACTAGGATCTTCTTAACTAAGGCCACATAATGCCTAACCCCATCCTTAGATCAGGACCCTTTGCTACCTTTAGCGGGAACACTTTTCAGGGTCCAAGTGGGAGTACTGGCATATATGTGAACTGCAATAAACGAGACTGGGTGGACAGAGGCGACCCAGACGACCTGCACAAGTGGGCAGCGGATAATAATTTTTTTATTGGAACAGGCTCCAGTAGCTTTGAGGAAATTATCGGTTTGCCTTTCACGAAAAACAGGACTACAACCATAACTGGTAGCCAAACAAGTCTTGTAAAATTAAATCAAAATATACAATTTTCGTATCAGTCTACTGTTGATTTTCAATTCAATCTAAACTTTTCCGCAACCGCAAGCAGTCAGAATCACGCAGGTAGTTCTGGTCCAGTCAATCCAACGGAATCCATAATTAGTGCTACTGTAGGCGGAGTCTCAAAGGTCTCCGTCACCGATACTGGTACATCTGGCGATCCCGACACTTCAGCTTCTTATAACTCAACTCTGGACTGTTCTGCTTCTGTAGTTCCAGTCCGAGTATTCATAGAAATGGAATCCACCTTGGCTTCTTCTACTTTGAACAATGATACAACTGACCTTGCTGTATCCATTACTATGTCTGCGACTAGTTAAATTTTTACATTCTTAACCCTATATGATATAATAACGCTATGGCAAACGGACTTTCAGACGATCTGGCTCAAGCAGCCCTAATGGGACAAACACCTGAAGAGGAACAAAATAACTTAATGCAAGCTGGTCTAGGCTTAGGTGGTGCTGCGTTTGCTGCACAGACAGGCCGTGCCCCTACTCCAGTACCGATGGGTGTAACGCCAGAACCATTTCCTACTGGATCTAATCTACCGACGAATCCAATGAATCCCGCATTAGGGTCTAGCGGCGGAACTAGTTTACCCCCGCAACCGACAGTCGATCAGGTAAGATCAACCACTAACCCAAATCGTCCCGTTATTGTGGGACAGCCTAGAACCACGGGTACGCTTCCATTGCTTGGACCTACAAGTCCCCAGAGTCCAGTACCAACTGGGTCTGTTACAACTGGCAATCAGCTAGTACCCCAGAATCAACTAGCTACACAGGGTCCCGATCTATTTACAGAAGGTGACAGGACTAGGCAACCCCGTGCAGGAGGTAAAAGTACTGCACCAGTGATTGATGTTGATGTAGAGGACGCAAGAATGGGAGGACGGTCTCCCACACCTAAGCCCTCTGCTTTGACTAACATTGTTTCTGATCTTACTAAGGGTGCGATTGTTGGTTCGATGCTTACACCTAATACGATGGGTGACGCAACTATAGATGGTGCTATCAATAGCCGACTGGCCGCTGGACAAAGCCCAGAAGACATAGCTGTTGATTTTGGTTTAGAAAAAGTTCAAGAGGTAATGAATCCGTATGGGATTTCAACACCTACCACAACTCCCTCTGCTCGTTCGGTTGAGGAAATTATCGCACAGGGGCAAGCGGAAGGTGGATACTCGGCTGAACTTTTGGCTGAACTCACAGAAACACAGAAGGCTGGTCAAGAAGAAACAGCTAGATTTGAAGCCATACAGGAGGAGAGAAAACTTCCTACAAGTGAATATATGCAAGCTGTGGGTGAGTTTGAAGCTACCCCTACGCTTGACCAAGCTAGTCGTCGCAAAGAGCAAGGCATGGAAATATTCCCAGATGCTCCTGGCCCTGCTGCGGCGGGTATTGTTTACGGTGCTGGAGAAACAGCCGCACTCCCAGAGGGCATAGGCCGATCCCTTACGCCAGGGGGAGGAGACATTTTAATTGATAAGGAAAGCGGATTAGAGATGCGTAGAACTATTGATCCCAACACGGGACAAGTAGTCTTTGCTGATGTCACTACTGCTAACAGATTCTCCGACCAGATCCGTGAGCAACGGATGGCTGACTTCCAAGCACAGCAACGTGCAATACAGCAGTTGGCCCAGAGTGGCCAAGGATTCCAACGTATCGCCAGTGACCCAATGGCCGCTGCGTCTGCTGCCCGTGTTGCAAGAATGGACGCTCGACCTGATTTTATGACGGCGGTTCCTGGCCAAGCAAGAGGAGGTGGAAGATACACTGACGATCAACTGAGAGACATAACTGGTGGTGGTGCAGCCTTACAACAAGCCAAGGGATTACAAGATGCTGGTATTGATCCAGTCAGCAAGGATAGATTCGCTGATGTTGAACAGGAAGCTAGGCTCGATCAGGTTCGATTTGAGAGGCAGAAGCAAGCCCTTGAGGAAGAAGGCTTTGCGGCCACTGATGTTGAGACTGATCCTGAGACTGGTGTTATCAATCAGATATTCAAGAAGGGCGATGAGGTTCGCCGTGTATTCAAGGGTGTAGCCCGTGCCCCGCAAGTCGACATTAGTAGTCTTAGTCCTGGGTTCGTTTCTACTGATAACGGCACTTCAGGATATACAGAAGATCAAGAGAGCAACATATCCAAAGTAATGAAGAGATTTGATATCTCTCGTGCAGAAGCAATCAAGGAATTAGAACAAGCTAATCGTTTATAATGGCTCGTGACTTATCTTTTCTGGACGAGGATTCCCCGAAACGTGACCTGTCCTTTTTGGATGAGTCCACTGCTGGGCGTGACTTGTCATTTCTGGATCAGCCTACTGATGGGCGTGACTTATCATTCTTAGACGAACCAGAAGATCCATCATTGGGTCGAATTGGTGCAGGTCTAGCCGCCGAGATTGCTACAGCACAGGGACTTAAGTTCGCTGGTGCGGCTGCTGGTGCGGCTGCTGGTGGAGGTATAGCATCAATACCACTTGCAACTATAGGCTACATAAGTGGTGCTATAACTGGAGGTGTAGCTGGTTCCGTACTTGCACAGAATGTAGAAGGGCGTGATAAAATATCACAAGGAAGAGTCCTTGCTGATACATTGCTTAACCTTATACCAGTTCCTATTGGTAAGCTCAAGAAGGGTACGACATTCACAAAGGCATTGGTTGACAACTCAGCTAAACAAGCTGCCGCTGGTGCTGGCCTATCTGTCAGTGCGGCTGCGATTGAAAAGAGTATTGAGGAGGGAGAGTTCCTAACCCCAGAAGAGATACTTGCTAGTGGTGGAATTGGTGCTGGCCTTGGTCTTGGGCTTGGTTCATTGGGAACCGTGATGAATAAGTCAGCCCGTAAGATGATCGGCAAGTCCGAGGACGAGATCACTAGACTGTATGACGAGGGCGATGTTGATGCTGTTAATTTTATTGATGGAACGATTGGCCAGAAGGAATCCGACAGAACTATTCGTAGAGCCAAGGGCCTCGTTGCACAGCTTGTACCAAGTCGTGTAATTGGAAATCGAGCTTCAGAAGATGTACGCCGTGTAATCAATGAGGTTGATGCGGCAAAGGAGACAGCACAACGTGCGTTAAAAACCATTGACCCCATTTATAATAACCTTAGCGATCCTATGAAAAAACGGGTTGATGACTACGTTGAGGGTAGGATTGATAGTCTTCCTCCTGAGCTAAATGACATCAGGGCTAGTATCGATGAGGCGAAGGATCTTATTGTTGGTTCGCAGAATAAGATAATTGAGCTTTCCGAAAAAGGATTCATTGACCTTGATGAAGGTTTCGTACGGGCAATAAAGAATAGTGCCGCTGATGGAAGTTATCTTCGTCGTGAGTACAGGTTCTTCGAGGACCCTAAGTACAGACCATCAAAGCAAGCTGAAGAGGCTTTACTCAGGAGTCTCACTAAGCCATTGAAGGACAATAGCCAGATGACAACTGGCGAGGCTATGGACTTCATAGCTCAACTACAGTCAGCTCGTACACAGAGTAGCCCATTGCGTGGGCTTGATATACTGGGTAATCCAAAGAACGCTAAGTTCTTCAAGGATCGTAATGACGAGATGTCCAAGGAGATGCTTGACTATCTGGGTGTCTACAAGCGTCCTGGCGAAAAAATATTTGCAACTATTAGCAAGCTAGGAACCTATGCCTCAGAACAATCAGGGGCACAAAGAGTTGCTAGGGATCTAATGAATCAAGGGTTAGCTGTAAAAGCCAGCCAGCGTCCAGTCGGTGAGGTCTACGAAAAACTTACATTCCGCAATCAGGGCATAACCGACAATGGCGAAGAACTGTTTGTTCCCGCTGATGTTAATGTAGCTATCAAGAATCTATTCGGACCAGGTGCGGTAGGTGAGACTGGCGTACTTACGCAGAACGCCTTCTCTAAGCTATTGAATACAACAACTGGTCTGTCTAAGTTCGTTAAGGTTCCACTGGCTCCAGCGGCTTACTCACCTCAGCTATTTGGCAATGCCTTTACAATGCTTGGCATGGGGATGAATCCATTCCGTGGACTAAAGAAAGGGCTAGGAGTATCTTTGGCTGAGTTCAGGAAGAAGGGCATATCACTCAAGGAGTTCAATAGATACAAGGCACTAGGACTTGTTGACAAAGATGTACGATCCAGCGACATACGGGCATCCCTGGAGAATGGATACGACATTCCTATACTTCGTGGAACTGTCGGAGAAAAAGCAAAGGGTGCGTTGAGGGGAATCGGCAAAGCGTATAGTGCCGCTGATACAGCATTCCGTATATCGGTGTTCGAGAACTACAAGAAGCAACTCAGGGAGATGTCCCCCAACATAGAGAAGAAGTTATCTCCAGAGCAGTTCGATAGAATGGCCGCTGAGTTGACTAACTCAACGTACCAGAACTACGATAGAATCAATCCGAACCTTCGGTTCCTGTCTCGTATCGGTGTACTTAATGAGTTCGTCTCGTTCAATCTTGAGTTGATGCGTACCACGCTTAACCAAGCTAAGTTAGCTAAGTCAATGATTGACGGATCTTTTGCTCGTAATATGCAGCAGAAGTACGGGGTTAAGATTGAAGCTAAAGCTGCTAGGCGTGAGGGCATGAAGCGAGTGACTGCTCTTTCGGCAGCACTTGGTGCGGCCTCTAGTGCAATAGCTATCTATAATAGTCGCAGAGGATTTGATTCAGAACAGCAGAAGGCTATCCGTGAGACAGTTGCTCCTGATTGGGATGACAGCACGGCACTGATCTTTAGCCGTGACGGTGATAAGATTGGATTGACTAACATGAGTTACAGGATGCCTGTGGCTGAATTAACTTCAGCATTTGAGGCAGGTCTTCGTGGAGAGGACCTCTCGGAAAGTGCGGGTAATTTCTTTCAAGCTGTCGGCGACAAAATGTTTGGCGAGGGTCAGATGAACATGAGGAACGCCATCAATGCTATACAAAACAGGGACCCAGACACAGGTCGTCCGATTACTTCTGACCCAAGATTTCTTGATGGTATCGTTGATCGAGCGACTTACTATGTTGGAAAAACATTCAAGCCTGGACTCATTAATGATATACAGAAGTGGGACGAAAGAACACCCTCCGAACAGGGTGCTAGATACTTACTCGGTGAGCGTAAGTTCAATACTACGATTGATAGCGGCGTAGGCTTCAAGTTCCGCGACATACGGGACAATGTTAAGTCACTTCGATCAGGTTACTCAGGTTCTCTGTTTGACGAGAACGCCAATGTAGCTGCTCAGTACAATAAATTCAACGATGTGTACAGAGCAAATATGGCCGAGATGGTTAAGCACGTAAACAATCTTCGTACCCTCGGCAAGAGCGACGAGGAGATCATGGCTTTGATCAAGAAGGGTGGTGCATCAAACGTTGAAGTTAACGCAACGATGCGTGGATTGATTCCTGATATGGCTATAGCTGTAGGTGTGAAGGGGCCAACCTTGGATAGAGTAAAACGGTACGCTGATATATACAGCCGACTACCTCGTGAGTTAGGTAACAGGATGCTTGAACAGGAGATCGGCCAGAAGCGTATCAACGCTCGTTCATTGAATCTTATCAAACAGATTGTACAGCTTAAGGCTGCCCAATAAAAAAGCCCCGTCCCCCACATACAAGGGACGAGGCTATCCTAACCATCGAGGGATTAAATAGGGGGCGTAACACCACTGCCACCTGCCAAGAATTACTTCATTGGCTTACCTCGAAATCATTATACACTAAAGGTTATCTAACTGAGCCTTGAGCTTCCGCTTCTCGTCCTGAAGGATCTTCCGTTGTTCCGTCATTCGATCAATACGGTACGAAAGGATTCTGGATTCAGAACGGATCATTTCAATCTGTGTTTGTAAACGCTCTAAGTTCTCGTTGTTCATGCTCAGTATCTTGTAGGGGGTTTCCGATTTGTCAAGTAATTATTTCAGACGATGGCAGTTAGCACAGAGGAGTTCGCACTTATCTAGTTCCTCATTTATCTTCTTCTCTGAGTAGTTCCTCATCTTTGATATGCCCCTTGACTTAGTAGCTGGGTCAATGTGGTGACAATCGAACTGACTAGGGACTCCCGTGAACTTGCACTCGGAACAAACAAAACCACCAAAGTGCCTCTCTATCATGCTGTTAAGCCTAAGTCCTTGCTGCTTGTTGAAGCACGTCTTGCACATCAGCCTTAACTGTTTCATACCGAGTCCGCATTTGTAGAACTCGGTCGATGGCTTCTCTTCGCCGCAGTCCCTACAGTGCTTGTTCATTACTCGAACCTCCCTGTGCAGTGATAGAACTTGAAGTAATCCCCAACATCCCTTTCACCCTCACGGTTCTTCGCTATCTTGTAGAATAGGCCAGTGTAAGAACCCTTGTAGTCCTTATCCTTGCTGGCCTCAACATCACCCTTGTGTGGCCACATCAGTAAAACAACATCAGCATCGTTCTCAATATCACCTGAGTCCTTGAGGTCATACAGGCTGAGGCCACCCTCACGCTTGGCTCCTTCACGGTTCACCTGAGCCAATAGGATTACTGATACGTTCAGTTCAATGGCCATCTGCTTGATCTTGTGGGATATATCAGCGATACCCTCAGCCTTGCCCATCTTGGAGCTGAAAGGGATTAGCTGTAAGTAATCAATGACGACTAGCTTGACCCCCTTCTTTCGGACAAAATACCTGCATTGACTGGCTAGATCCTCGGCGTTCCTGACGTTGTGCGATGTCATCAAAGGTAAGTCCTTTGCTCTAGCTGAGGCTTCCTCGAATGACTTAGTGTTAACGTCCGTAGCTGTACCCTCTTGGATGTTACGGATATTGACGCCTGACATTGACTGTATCATACGCTTCATCAGTTGCTTACGTGGCATCTCAAAAGAGAAGTAAGCGGTGGGCGTATTCTCAATGGTCATTGTCTTGGCCGCTATGTACAGTGCAAGTGCTGACTTACCGCAGGAGGTAGGTGCTGCTAGTGTAAGAACCTCCCCAGCGGCGATACCACCACTACCAAGCATTGCGTCCAGCCTGCCGAGATTAGTATGCACTACATCGGGGTTGAACTCACCCGCCTTCATCCTCTGGATGTCGTCAAGGATCTCATCAACAGCCCCGTCGATAGTCTCTCCAACCTCTTCGCCTGAATCAATCTCAAGGATGTTTCCCTCCAGCGTGGATCGGATGTCCTTGAAGTCCACTTCCTCGGACTCAGCGTTCTCCTGTGCTATCCTGCACTCCCTTATAAGCGAACGAAGCTTCGCCTTCTCTGATATGAGCTTTGCGTAGTAGATGGCCTGTGACTCCGTTGTAGCCCCGTCCATGACGGACGTGATACCCTGATAGCCCCCGACCTCATCCAGCGAATTTGACCCCTTCAGAGCCTCTACAAGCGAAACCTCGTCAAAGGGCTTGCCTTCGTTGGCAAGTTCCGTGACGGCCTTGTATAGTAACCTACCCCTTAAGGTATAAAAATCATCAGGCGATACGATAGATGATACTGAATCCAGTACCGATGTATCCCCTGGGAGTACGCATGATGCGACTAGTCTTTCTTCTGCTTCAACATTGTGCGGTGTTTTTGTTTGATTCATTTTCAAGTATCTCTATCATAGAACGAAGGCACTGGTCAAGTGCTTTGTGCTTCACCCTCATGTCCTGTGGCAATCTATAGCCATCCATCTCGTTGAGGATTGTTAGTGAAACTTCTGCTGCGTCCTTTAATATATGGTTCATTTAGTTGTGTTATTAGATAAAAATACTTGACCCCCGCCGTATTGCGAAGGCCAAGCATTCTATCATTGTTGATTCTATTTACCCTTGTCTTTCCAGCATCCCTATGGCTATCAACGAGTAACCAATGAGATCCCGAAAAATATCTTTGGCTTTATCCCCATCGGAGTTAATCGAGAGGGAGCCATCAGCACAGAAAGCCTTAGCTCTCTGGAATTTATCCTGCATACGAATGCAGATGCCCGTAAGTGGTTGTACTCCGAAATCCGTGCTGGCATCGAAGTTAGCGAAGGGGTTGTCGCAAGTGTCACCACCAGTGTAGTCACGGTTTTTTCCAGCGGTAAGCTCCAAGATATGCTGGATCTCCAGCGATCTAAAAGTTTCCCACCAGTCCTTGTCGAAGTCACTCATACTTAAAATGGGTCAGAGTCAATGGTAGGCGACGAAGGCTGCTTAGGGGAACCAGCTCCTGATGCCCCTTTGTCAACGGGGTCAAGTGCTAGGGACAAGAAGTTAACGCCACTCTTGGCGGTCTTCTTCCAACCCTTGAGGTAGTACTGGACACCCTCCACATCTATCTTCCCTGTGTAGTCAGGGTGCGTTTCCTTTTCCTTGCGGTCATTCACGAAGAACGTGCCGCTGTTCGTATTGTCGTATTCTGGCATATTATTTATGGTTAGTTATTATTGTTGTTGTTTTCTTCTACTGTAGTGATAACGTATGCACGCTGTTCACCTTGGTACTCAATGCTGACACCTAAGTGCTGGCAAAGAATATCAAACTGTTCTTGCATCTCGTTGATGTCAACCCGAAGGTCTTCCATGTTGAACACCGATTTGGCAAATGCGTTCTTCACTTGATCCATATTATGGTTACAGGTTTCAACGAGTTCGTTGTGATTCTCTGATGCATCATACTCTAGGTCGTCGATGGCATCTTGAATAGCGAGTATATCTTTATTTTTAGCAAACATAATTAGAATCCTTGGTTAGATGTAGCCTTAACACTCTTGCCGTGGTCGTTGGTCGCATCGGGATCTTTCGTATCGTCGATAGCGAAGAGGCCATTCAATGCGTACTTACGTGCATAGGATGAAGCGGAACCAGTAATCTGTGCATCGTCCATCCCCTTCTTCACAGAAGCCTCACGAGCGAAACCGTTAGCGTGGATAATGGCATCGCTATCGTTGTCATACAACATAGCCTCGGCCTTGACGTAGACTCTACTATCTACACCTAGCTCCACAATGTCGTCATTGATTACAAGAGAGCAACCCCACTCGGCGAGCAGAGGTTTTAGTGCAGTAAGGATGTCCTCACAAGAGCGGTACTTGTACCCCCCGAATTTATTAGTCTGCCCCTTTGGAGCTTTGAGGGATGACTGGATTCCCTGTAGTTTTTGTCTTATGTTATGACTCATATTTTTGTTTGGTTAGTGTTCTGAAGTATGACTCTCGGTGCTTAGAGTTAGTACACGTTTCGAGTACTTCCTCATCCGCTCCTAGGTCAAGTAGTACAGCGTGCTGTTCACCTGCTGTCAAGTTATTTTTAAACCTTTTTGTTAATTGTGTAAGTCCCACAGGGTGAAGCACATCCATGTTTTCCCTCTCTAAGTAATTAGCGATGTTGCGAAGAATCCTAGGGAAGTTTTCTGGTTTCTGGCCACCCCGACTGACAAGGAAGTTCTCGATCTTTCCGATCAATGAGTTCCCGACTCGTGAGATTACGCCCCGAACCATACCTGTTTTATGGCAGTGATCCACAACCCAGTCGGACTTTCGATCATTCAGTATCGGACATCGACTCGGCTTGTTAGCTTCACGCCACTTGGCCAGTTTGTTCTGTGGTAGGTAGGTCATTAGAACGGATTGCTTTTTATCTTTCCTAACGCATCTCTGGGCTGCTCGACTTGTACGGGTCTGCGTATAGGGGATGCTTCGACTATATTCATAGCCGATTTGTACCCGTCTTCATAATCTTTGACTCGCATAATCTCGTCGACCTGCTCTGGTAGCCATATAAACCTAAGCAATCTCGTTATTGTTTCTTGAAAGTGATCTAAGTCCGAGCCATCTGGTACTTCGATGGATGCCGTTTCGTCGTAGTGTTGTATCGTTATTTTCATAGTTGTTGTGATTCCTCCATTGCTTGGTCAAGTTCGGAACGAGTCGTCAATATCCTTTCAACGTAGCACTCCTTGTCTTTGTCCCAGTAATGAATCACTACGCAACCCATTTCATTGTCTTCGTGAAACAGCCAGTCCAGACGCTTGCCATCCTTGACAAGTGTATCCATTTCATCAGCCCTCGGTAAGCTAGATAGCATTGAGATCGCTTGATTCAAGTGAGTGGCTTCGTCAAGCTCCTTGCGGAGTTCTTTAATTTGTGTGTCGTTATTCATTGTTCAGATATCTAAGTAGTGTTATCGCTGTTTTTTGTAATAGCCTAAGTTTAAAGCCTTCCGCCATCGGTGATATTTGTCCATCGATATACCAGCCCCCTTGCAGCACTCAGGCAACAATAGCCCTTCATCCCTCTTGGAGTCAACGGCATTGATAGCTTTCATCATTACCTCCCGTGGAGGAAGCTTAACACCTGGCCTGTTATTAGATAGGATTACCTTGGGGTCAGGGATCTCTGACGCCCGTATCATCTCCATCTCCTTGTTCAGTTTCTCTTCTAACCAATTAAGGAATCCTCCCGTTGGCTTTGATTCATAAGTGCTTTGTATCTGTATTGCTTGGTTCATCTTCTATTTTAGTTATTGATTTAATTTGTGCTATGCCGCCCCGCTTCATGCGGAAGTATCCCCTCTTGTCTGGCTTACTGCCTAGGAACTTAACGGCCTCCTTCTCATCCCTTGCGTGCTTGATTGATTTCCCGATGTATCCCGTTGGCATATCATCTCTTATGTATTCAATCCTGTACGGATGCATCCTTTGGTAATTGCTGCGGGTTCAGTGTCATTAGATCACAGGTGGTAATCATGCTGAGGAGATCAGCCATACCTTCCCTAGTGTACCCTCTGTACAGAGCCTTGCTTGCGTGATCCACCATGTCGCTGATGTCACAAAGGTACTCAGCTAGACTAGCTAGAGCGATGCGAGGAACAATCCTGTACTGCATCGGGTATTCAAAAGCTATGTAGTCCTGCTCCCCGTACAGCCATCCATTGTCGCCTACCTTGTTCTTGAACTCCAGCCAGATGAGTTGATCCTGTAATTCAGAACCACGGCTGACCGCCTTCATTGCTTTAACATCTATTGAACCCTTGTTACAGATCCAATCAATATGTTTGAACTGTTCCTCTAGTGTAGCCTCCCTTGCTTCGGGGTATCTACGCTTGAGCAGTGTACCGAACTCGGTCTCGACCTGTTGTCCGTTCTCGAACGATTCAGAGCCGATCCAATCTTGAAATGTTTTCTTCATAGTATCATTTAATAGAATCGTGCATTGCCATCATTGCATTGGCGAACCAAGCAATCATTAGTCCCTCGTCAATATCTTCGAGACTCCATCCGTTTTCTTCCTTGTGTTTAACGAATGCTTCAGCCCACACACTAGCGTCTGTGTAGTTCATTAGCTTTTTTGATGATATGTTTTTCTTCATAGTATTACATTCTAAGGAGCCAGTAAAGCTCCGCACATTTTTTGGCTACCTTGATGCCCTTCTGCATCTCGTCGTCCGTCCAGACCCTATGGTAGTGTTCCTTGGTATCACAGTCAATGATGATGGATCGACAAGAAGGCAGGTAAGATAGCTTATGTTCCTTCATCAGCATGAATGCTTCAATAGCTAACTGCTGGCAGTCCTTGTCATAGGTCTTAGCCTTACCACCTGTATTGGCTCGGCACTTGTAGTCCCCAAGAAACAACTTGCCATCGGTGTCATGGCCGATGAAGTCTACACTCCCCGCAATCTTGATTCGATTGTTGGCAATGATGCGTTCACAAGCGATTGGTTTTATCCCGTTGTCCTCGACCCACTGGACGAACTGTTCAGCCCAGTCATTCCAGGGTGTATCCTCTGGGTGCTTTTCAATACCTAGCCAGAAGTGATTGATATGATCCTCAATGACCTTGTGTACAGTCGTGCCGAACTCAGAGGATTCAATTGTCTGCCCCGTGACGGGGTGTTCACGTGTCCCGTAGGTCAAGCGTTCAACATCCTGCCATGATAGCTGAGGGAGCCTTCTGGCTATCTCGGTGATCTTCTTTGGCTTCCATATGGAATCAATGAATGCGTCCTTCACAATCCCAAGTACAGTAGTCACGGATGGATACACCTTGTGCTGTTTCCGTGCCTTGGCTGGTGTCTGAATCTCTGGTTCAAAGGATGGATTCAAAACGTCCGTGCAGTTATAAAAATGAGCCATGATATTTACAGTTGTTGGTTATGGATCGCTTGTGATACTACTTCACGGAAGGCAGAGCGAAGGTCGACTAGCTCTGTGTCAAATTTAAGTTCAGATATGTCCTTATAGTTTGATCTCTCCCAGAGAGCAACCCACCCATTAGTTCCCATTGTGGTGCTTGAGAATCCAATGTCATTATCCAATATGAAATCAATGATCTCTGTATCAGTGGACATAGGTAGCTCGACCTGTTCGGGGATGAAGTAAATGTCGCCATCCTGTAGCTCGTGGAAGTAAGTGTCCTTGAAAACAAGACGACCGCCCTGTTGTACCTGTACCTGTACAAGCTCCCCGTCTGAGAGTTGTTGCCCCTGTGGGAATGTATTTAGTTCTATGTTCATTATATTTTAGTTAGTATGATTGATGCTATGAGTGAGATTGCTGATCCAAAGATACAGCACAGTAGAATAATAGCGGAGTCAATAACTTTTTGACCGCCATGTACTAACGGAACTTCTCCGTGATTGTGTTGGGTGTTCTGTACGTTTTTGCTTGACATAATTTTTCATCCTCCCTACCTTAAGACTGACCCCGTTAAGGAGTCAAGCCCTAAGGTTTTTATTGTTAATTTAATTTAAGTTAATTGAATCCTAAGAAGTGACAGCCCTAGGACTGGACGAAGGGTGGACGACCACGCTTGCAACGTGATACGGGCTTGCCCATCTTTCGGAGTTCGTTCCGTCGAGTCTTGATCGCCGATATGGTACGCCCCGTTTCTCTGGACAGTCTAATGATGCCTGAGCGGGTACGGACTCGGCTGATCCTGAGATCCTCCTCATCGGTGTAACGTCTACGTTGGTTAACCTGCGGGTCTACCTTTGGCACGGACTTGGCGATTGCCCTTGGCTTTTTTGTTACCACCCTGGCCTTGGCCTCGTGGATGTTAAGGAGTACGCCTACTGCCACTCCGATTGCTGCTGATGCGATTGCTATTAATGTTACTTCGTTCATTGTATTTATTGTTTATTGTTTATTGTTATCACTCTTGCTTAGGTTTCTTACCATCTGTCCAAGCACCCGATTGACGGCTGCTTCTTCAACTTCCTGAAAGCTCTTAGCTAGATTCTCTATCTCTTCGTAAACTTCATCGGCTTCCCATTCCTTGAATGGCTCCCATATGTTTTCGTATATGAATTGATTCTGGTCCCCCATGTTTAGCTTATCCCAGTCATCTGGTAGTGGCTTGATTAGGAAATGTCCTGCTGCTTTTTGTATATAGTCTTCCATTGTTTTATTGGTTTCGTGTTATTGTTTCTTGTTAAGTTCTTCCTCGAAAAATTGTATGACCATCTCTTCGTCGAAGACGTTCAGCTTCATGCCGTTTGAGGTTGTGTAGATTTCTAGATGATGGGTTGGCTGGCTTGAATCCCCCCAGCCATCGTCCTCCCCTGTGAACTCCTGCCAGATCTCGGCAATGATTGTGATATCCTCCTTAACCTTGTCGATATGGTTGTTGCCTTTTCCGTAGAAGTCGAAGGTGTCCGTGTATAATGCGGTGTCCTGCTTGATCCAGTGTATTTTAGGTTTCATTGTGGTTAGTTGTATATTTCGATTTGAATCGCCCCACTGTCGAGGTCTTCCTGTAGGTCTTTTTCTGAGCAGTCTACTAAACGTGTTAGTAGGAAATCTTTCGCAGCTTGAAAAGAATCAAACAGGCGAACATTGTGTTCTTCATCTAAAGCAAATTCTTTTTCGTTTAAACGAACGCCGTTTATGTATCTAGAGATTGCGTATTCCATTGCGTGTGTTGTGTGTGTTATTGGTGGCTTGGTGTATTGATATCTTCACAGTGTTATTATATAACCTCCTCTAGTGTAGTTAGTGTTTCAATTATGTTGTTTAAACAATCGCCGATTGTGGTGTCAGTATCCTCACTATCTTTAGGTTGATTCAATACCTCTTTTGTGAGAGCTTTGCGAACGTCTATTGCGTCGAATAGGATGTCTGATATATCTTCTTTCATATTATTTTTGGTTAAGTTTTTGTGTGTGTTTATACTTATTTAGTAAGAGAATTATGTTTATCGCAGATGGCATCAAAGTCTTTTATGGTTGGTTCGCCCTTTTCGGCCTTGCCCCACCTAAACCCACTAGACCAAGCATGTAATTCGTCGATGTCATAATCGGGGATATATCCGAACTGTACAGAGTCCCAATATCCGCGAATGAAAGCATAAAAGTGTAATTTATTCATAATGATGTGTGTTTAGTTGTGTGTTGTGTGTGTTGGTTGTTATTGGTTTATGCTTCTGTCTTTTCCTTGATCGCTACCCACACAATAGCTTGAAATTCGTATCCTTTGACATTAAATTCCTTGGCAAGCTCCATTGTCAATTCTTTTATTCTGTCGTATTGTTTTGGCGTAACTGACTCCTTGACTTCGCCAGCCTTAACCATTCGGGTAGGTTTGCTTTGACAAGCCCGCAAATGCCAACTGTCGATAGTGATATACTTGTCATCCAATTCGCCGACATTTTTTACGAAACTGTAGGTTTTCCGTGACTTCCACTCAATGGCTTGCTTGCCTTCCAATATTTCAAAAGCTTTGTTCTTGTTCTTATGAAAGGTAGATACCTTTACTTCACTCGGCTTAAGCTTTCTAGCCTTGGCCCAAGTTACTGTCTCTGCATCTGTCAAATTCTTGTTCCATTTATTCCTTGGCGAAAGTGCTGAGATAACTCCCGCGATTGTAAAAGGTTCGTTGCCCGACTTGCTTGCTAGTTCATCGGCGAATAGGTTTGCCTTTGGATACCATTGTTTTCCGTCAATGACTTGTCGCTTGGTTGCTGATTTGTACCATGATCGAAGGTTGTTTTTGATTATTCTGTCAGTGGTGTTCATTTTATTTCCTTTGGTTTATGGTTTAGGTTTAAGCTGTCTGAAAGTCTGATTCATGTGGGAATCTGTATCGCAAGCTCCCGCTTTCTGCTCTGTTCACTTTGTTTGCCTTCAGTTTCTTTCTGAAGTTTAAAACCATTGACTCAAAATTGTATGAAATTCCTTCAATTCTTTCGCCATTGATTAAATAATAGTGAAATTGTATTTCAATTGTGTTTTTCATAATATTTTCCTTTGGTTTATTTTTGAACACTCAGCCAATCATCTTGGAGTTGCTCTTCAAAGTCTGAGCTACGTTGCGCTAGTTCTTCAAGAAGGTCAGATATGCGATTATTGTCGCATTCGAGAAGTGGTTGCTCTACCCACTCAGTTAATACCATGAGTTCGTTTTCGAGCTGGTCGGTTGTCATCTTGTATAGTTTTTGGTAGTTCATAGTAT
>UEXM01000379.1_pt1 | contig 32499 bp, 30 predicted proteins | sample 1796661 | NCBI WGS metagenome assembly UEXM01 (sample SAMEA4772469, study PRJEB27181) | metagenome
GTGTTCTTTTCTTCGGAGGTTACATTGCTCTGGTCACGCTACAAGACCCCGCTGCGAATGATGACGGGATTGTTAATCTTGTGCTGGGGTATTTGGGCGGTATCGTCTCTTCTATTATCAGCTTCTACTACGGCGCATCACATAAGCATGACTAATGAATAGACTTGTACAGATGTTAAAGAGACACGAAGGCGTTAGAGATAAAGTCTATATGTGCTCTGCGGGTTACGAGACCATTGGTGTTGGTAGAAACATATCAGAATCTGGCCTTGGCCTTGCCGATGACGAAATAGACTATTTGCTAGCCAATGACATTAGGCGTTGTCGAGAAGAGTTGGCCGGCGAATATGAATGGTTTTCAAGTTTAGACAGCGTTCGTCAGGAAGCGTTAATAGATTTGTCATTCAATATTGGTCAGACCAAATTGCGTAAGTTTGTTAAAGCCTTGGGTCATATGGCTGATGGAAACTACGAAGAAGCTGGTCAAGAGTTTTATCGAAGTCGCTGGGCAGAGCAAGTAGGCGACCGATCATTAGAAGTTTGTCAGATGATTAGTTCTGGCAACTATCAGGAGAGGTAATATGTCGCAACGAGGTTATGATCCATCATTAGACGGTTCGCTTGAAAATTACTATACCAATGTAAATCCGATGGCGGGTCAAGCGTTTGGGATGCCTCAAGCTCCTCGGCCTCAACTAGGCGTTCCGTATGGCGGAAGAAACAATTACAGAAGTCAACTTCCTGTTAAAAGATCTCCTCCTCAGAGGCAAATGCCAGCAATTGAACCTCAACAAAATTTTCAAAGAATAAGTGATTTGTTTGGGAGCTTAAGAGGACAACAAGGTCTTCCGCAATTTCCCAGACAACAAGGAGGTATTGTAGCTGATCCTATGCGGGACAGGTTTGGTCCTCGACTTCCCCCTCCAAATGTCCCAATTACAGACCTTAATGATCCTCGGTTGCCTTTTCCCAGATCCCCACAACAACAGGATTTTACAGTCTTTGATCCATACGGTGATGGCGGCGCTTTTGATCGTCGGTATCCGCAACCTCCGGGTAGATTTCCGCAACCTCCCAGTAGATTTCCACAGCCTTCTCCAATGCCGTTTCCTTCTCCCGGAAGAAAGGGTCAAAGGAACAGGCCTCAGCCCGGAGGTTACTATCCTCAGCCGCCTAGCTCTCCGAATTATCCGGGAGAAAGATTTCCTAGTCCCGGAAGAAAAGGGAACAGGTCTGGCTATCAACGGCCAAGCTATCAGCAACCGAGAACACCTTTCGGTTATGGACGGATGCAAAATAACTCATATGGATTTGGAAACTCTGGTATTCCTCAGAACATATATGGCTTTCAAAATCCTCATTACCAGCCTTACCGACCTCCTTCGTACTCCCCTACTCCTTACGATCCTAGTCAAAACCCAATTATGACTGGTGGGGCCGGCAATGATCCCACAGCAAAGGATTATTATGATGTCCCCCATGACTCTGCTCCTGACATGGCCCGTAATTTTGGCCCAGATCCCGAGCAGATAATAGATGGAGGAATGTATCGAACATCAGATTTCCAAGACAGCAATATGAATGGTATAGACGACAGAGATGAAGGAGGCTTGGGGGGCGGAACGACTACCAACCCCGGCGGAAAGGGCGGCCAGAGAACTGACCAATATACGGGTGGCGGATATGGGGGAGGCTTCGGCGGTGGCTTCGGAGGAGGCGGAGGAAAAGGCATGAACGGCGGAGGTCGAACTGCTTTCCCTCGCAACGATGTACTTTCATCTTATATGAATCGATGAGAATAAAAGATGGCACTAACCAAGATACAGTTTGCTCCGGGTGTCAACAAGGAGGGAACTGAGTATTCCGCAGACTCCGGTTGGTTTGATTCTGATAAAGTCAGGTTTAGGAAAGGCCGTCCAGAAAAAATAGGAGGCTGGCGCAAGTTTACTGAGGATTTTTTCTTGGGAGTTTGTCGGTCAATACATGACTGGGCCTCTTTGGAGTCAATCAAGTACATAGGGCTTGGTACAAACCTTAAGTTCTATGTTGCAGAAGGGAGTGGATTTAACGATATTACCCCCATTAGAGAGACTACTTCGGCTGGCGATGTAACTTTCGCAGCTGTAAATGGGTCTTCTACTCTAACTGTTACGGACACGGCGCATGGCGCAGTAGTTAACGACTTCGTAACTTATACAGACGCAGCAACATTAGGCGGCAACATAACGGCAGTAGTGCTTAATCAAGAATATCAAATAGCATCTGTTCCCACAACAAACACCTACACGATCACAGCAAAAGACACTGACGGCAATGCTGTAACAGCTAATGCAAGCGACTCCGGTAACGGGGGTTCGAGCACTGTCGGCGCTTATCAAATTAACACAGGGTTAAATACATTTGTTGATGGCACAGGTTGGGGTGCTGGCACATGGGGTTCTAGCACATGGGGAAGTTCCAGTGCGGTTTCTTCTGCGGGGCAGCTTCGCTTGTGGAATCAAGATAATTTTGGGGAAGATCTACTGCTAAATATTAGAGGTGGAGGAATCTTTTACTGGGACGAGTCCAGCGGGACTGGGGCAAGAGCTGTTAATATCACATCCCTCGGAGGAGCTTCCAACGTTCCAACAGTCGCTCTTCAGGTTATGGTTTCTGATACTGATCAGCATGTAATAGCTTTTGGAACGAACCCAATAGGATCTTCAAACATCGACCCTCTCTTTGTAAGGTTTTCGGATCAAGAGAATGTTGCCAACTGGACTCCAACGTCAACAAATTCGGCGGGTGGTGTAAGAATAAACTCAGGATCTCTTATTCTTGGGGCGGTCCAAACAAGACAAGAAATACTGATCTGGACTGACGTCAGCTTGCACTCAATGAGATTTATTGGCGCTCCGTTTATATTTGAGTTCACCAGACTTAGCTCTGATGTATCTATGATTTCTCCTAAGGCAGCTGTAAATGCCAGAGGATCTGTGTATTTCATGGACAGAAAGAATTTTTATGTATACAACGGATCGGTGCAACCTTTGCCATGTTCCGTGAAAGATTTTGTGTTCTCCAACCTAAATCAAGATCAAGCATACAAAGTTTTTGCTGCAGAAAATAACGATTATAATGAAGTTACATGGTTTTATCCTGTTGGTACTAACGATACAGAGGTAACAAACTACGTTACATATAACTACTCAGAAAACCTTTGGTCTGTTGGGACTCTTTCAAGAGGAGCTTGGGCAGGAGGAACGACTAGGCAGTATCCTTTAGCAGCAACAGCCATTGATGGCGGCAATAACTATCTTTATGAGCAAGAGGTTGGTCATGACGCGGATGGTGAGGCCATGACGGCATACATAGAATCCGGAGATCTAGAGATAGCTGAAGGAGAATATTTAATGTTTATGAGCAGGATAATTCCTGATTTTACATTCAATGGTAATCAATCAGATGCTGAGGCCAACATCATTATAAAAGGCAGCGACTTTCCTTTGGAGACCGCAACAACCTTATCGACCTCTGTTGTAACTCCAAGCAGCACTCAATCTTTTGTTAGAAACAGATCTAGGCATTCTGTTGTTAGGGTCGAAAGTTCTGGATCGGGGTATGGGTGGAGGCTTGGAGATCTTAGGTTTGACATGCAACCAGACGGGAGAAGGTAATGCCTTCAAGAAGATCAGTCCCACTTCCTGTTCCAACGACTGAGTACGCTCAAGAAAACGAAGCGTTAACAAGAAGGACAATTGAGTTCGCCTTTCAAACTTTAGAAAATGATGTTGAACTGGCGAAAACTCAGGGCGATAAAACCGGCTCATTAGCTATGAGAAGGTTTCAATTCTTACTAATGGGGGCATCTTGACAGACGTTATTTCAGTTCTAGGACAGGTAGCGCCTAGCGCAACTACAGTCACAACATTGTATACTGTTCCTAATCTTGTTCAGACAACGGTTAGCTCTTTAGTAATATGCAACAGGAATGGCTCTGCCGGAACGTTTAGGGTATCGGTGCATGTTGCAGGAGCATCTGCTGACAACAAGCAGTATTTATTTTACGATCAATCTTTAGCAGGTAATTCGACGCAAACGGTAGTTATAGGTATGTGTCTTAATCAAACGGACGTTGTGAAGGTGTATGCAAGCTCTGCTGACTTGTCCTTCAACTTGTTCGGAGTGGAGACTAGTTAATATGTATCAGAATCAACCGCCTTTACAAGGGATGGCCAACAACATGGCCACTTATGGTCGCTACGGTGACAGCATGCTTGTCCACATGAACCCTGCAGAAGTGCAAGGTATAGCTGCGCTGTCTCCGACTGGAAGCCTGACTACTAACCCAGTGACAGGTCAGCCTGAAGCATTCTTACCATTTTTGGCTCCGTTATTGGGGAGCATGTTTGGTTCTTCCTTGCTTGCTGGATCAACATTGGGAGGCCTTGTAGGTGGAGGCTTAAGCTCTGCTGCAGCAGGAGCCATTGGTTCCGGATTAGCTACAACTCTAGCTACTGGCGATGTTAAAAAAGGATTGTTATCTGGGATTACAGGATTTGGATTAGGAAAGGCCTTAGGGGCTGCGGGTGATGCATTAAACCCAGAAATCGCCAATACCACAGCAGCCTTAGGAGATGCGTCAACGGCTGCTTCAGAGGCTGGAAAAAACCTAGCATTAACAGCAGCAGAAACTGCAGATCCAATAGCTAAAGCAATAGAGATGGGAGCAGCACCAACAACAAACCCTTTAACCGGAGAGCTAGTAACGCAAGGTTTACAATCTCCTATTCCGGGAGGGGTTACAGATTTGACCGGAGCTGCCATGAATCCAGTCCTAAATCAATCGCAAATGGCTTTAGCAGATCCAATGCAAAAACTGCTTAGTGCAGAAGGAGTTAGGAATGCAGCAAATGCAAACGTAGCAAACTTATCAAGCCAAATAGATTCTCTTAGAGGCGCTCAGACTGTAGGAGATAGACTCCTTGCGCCACTCAAACAGCCCGGAGCTTTTGGAAAAGCTTTAATGCAACCCGCTAACTTAGCGGCAATTGGAATAGGCGAAGGCAAAATAGCTGAAATTGACGCTAGAGAGTTAGCAGAGAGAGACAACAGAAGGTTTGAAGAAGAAAAGCAAGCAGAATACGACAGAGCTATTGGCAACATAGAGGGAGCTTTTGACCAGCTAGAACAAGATTACAGCGGCTATACAATACCAAGGATGGGTGCAGGCGGAGTCACTTCAATAAATCCTCAACATTACGCAGATAATATTAGAGGATTGCAAGAGTTAGCAGGAGCCCCTGTGCAAATGTTCCCCGGCGGAGAGATCCCTGTAGGCGGTCGAGGTGGCGGCGGTAATTACAACTTTGCACCTACAGGTAGAGCTGGGTCAGGAGCAAGGCAGGCAGGGATTAGAGGCACAGAGGTTATTAGTGCCGAAGAGCTTCAAGGAACTAGGCCCGGATTTCAAAGCGAAATAAATTATTTTAGAAAGCCAACAGCTGCAACGGATACTGGATCAGGAGCAGGATCAGACGCAGGAGCAGGGTCAGTAACTCAGTTCCCAAAATACAACGTTGACCTCTCTGGAGTAGATTTTTCTAACATAGACCTTTCAAACCTTGGGTTGGGTGGGTTTAATATTTCAGATTACCTGTCAACTCCAGAAGGCGATGCAACCGTAGGCACTATTGATGATGTTCTGGATGTTGAAAGTGCTCCAGTAGTAGGGGGAAGAGGAAGCCCCGGCCCCGGTTCTGAGCCTATTGACCCTGTAAGCAATATTCCTGTTATGAATTATGAAGATATCGTAGCTGAGACAACAAGAAGTACAGGCCCAATAGGCGGCCCCGGAAGAAGCTTTGAGTCAGAACCTCAGGTTCCTTATGAGACGATTCCTTCAACGCCTCCAGTTCAAGCTGCCCCACCGCCAGCAACAACATCACCTATTGGAAGAGGCCCTGCGATAGGAGCGGGTGGAATAATGGATGTTGGCAGAACCTTTGAACCAGAAATTAGAGAAATGCCTATAGACATGCAGCTACCTCCAGCTTTAGAGGTTCCTCAATCTATTCAGCCGGCACCAACACCTATAATGCAAACTCTTCCTAATCAAAGAATTTCTGATCCGCCAAGGTCTGATCCAGCACAAGAAGCCTCTACCTTTTTAGATGAGTTGACACCTACTAATTTGTTAGACAAATACAACAATTCTCCTGCAGCACAAGACTTTAGTCTTAACGCAACTTACGATCCTGAAACAGGTTTGTATACTGAGGATTTAAGTTCGTTTGGTTTTACAGGAGATTCGGCAACAAAAACTTATACCCGTCAAGAGTTTATGGACAAGCTTGGTTATGGCCTTGAAGACAGTGCTTCAACGCCACCACCACCACCGTCTAAGAGAGGGCCGTTCCAGACTGTGGGCAGAAAAGATCCATCAAGCCCACCGCCGCCGCCTAAGAGAGGATCGTTCCAGACTGTTGGTCGTAAAGATCCTCCAACAACCCAAGATCCTGAACCTATAAGCCCTCCTAAGCGCAGAGGCAGTCCTAGGCGCGGAGGGAGAAACATGCGGGAAGGTGGAGAAGTAGAGCTTTCTGCTATGAATGAAACTTTGGAGTCAAACGGACAGTTACTTATTGAACGGGCAGTAGAAGCAATATCTGGGCAGCTTAGCGAAGAGCAAGCAAGCGCAGTCGTTGCAAGCTTTATTGATGAGTTTGGTCCAGAAGCTTTCCAGATGCTTAGAGAAAAAGTTTTAAATCAAATTGTTCCCGGTTCTCAAAAAGAAGGAGAAATCAGGGGCGCTGGAGGGGGAATGGATGACATGATTCCCGGCATGATAGGTAACAGCCAGCCTGTTGCTGTGAGTCCCGGAGAATACATTATCCCTGCTGATGTTGTTTCAGGGTTAGGTGACGGTAGCACAGATGCCGGAGTTGGCGAGTTAGATCAGATGCTTGATAGGGTTCGTCAAGAAAGAACTGGAACATTAAGACAGCCAGCACCTATGAGAGTAGGAGGAGTATTGCCAGCATGATAAAGCCTATAGAGTTTTCGGGTGTAAAAAATATTAGGGATCTATCTAGGGAGCCCAAAGTAAAACCGAGAACGGAAAGAGGGGAGGCCACTCACACAATTGCGCTTGTTCCAACTACTTATTTGGCGACCTTATGGCCTGATGTAAGTGAGCAGTTAGGAAAAGCTATTGCCAGATCTAAGGGACGATGGAGCATGGAGATGTTATTTGCTTCCATTTTAAACGGGCATCAGCATCTTTGGGTTGCTTTTGATGAGAACAAGGAGATTAGCGGAGTAGGTACTACCGAGCTGGTTGATTATCCAAACAAAAGAATGCTGGCTATACAATTCTTGGGCGGTGACAGGTTTAATGAATGGGTCTGGGACATGCTTGATAGATTTCATGATTGGGCTAGAGATAATGATTGTAAAGGCATTGAGGCTACAGCAAGAATGGGTTTTTGGCAGTGGCTAAAGCAGGATGGGTTTGACAGATCCTACGTTGTTTATGAAAAGAGGTTTGAAGAATGAGCAAAGGTAGCAAGGCTCCAAGCGGGCCACAAGAAGTTGTTCAAACAACAAGCAACCTACCAGAATACGCTCGTCCGTATTTTGAAGAGATGCTTGGTCGATCCATGTACGAGACCACTCGTCCGTATGAGGCGTATCCCGGTCAACGAATAGCTGACTTTAGCCCTTACGAACAGATGGGCATGCGCGGCATGTACGATATGGCTGCAGCAGGTACTCCTCAACAGTTGAATCAAGCCTCAGATATTGCCTCTCAAATAGGCTATCAAGATTCAAACATGGGCATGGACATCGCTCAAGGATTTGATCCTCAACAAGTAACGTCTGACTATCAAGCTGGGACATTTGATCCCGGATATGCAGCAGGAAGACTTGGCCAAGGATATCAGGCAGATCAGAGAAATGTTGGATATACTCCCGGCACTTTTGATTCAGGCTATGACGCAGGTACTGCTAGCCAAGGATATACTCCGGGAAGCATTACTAGCAATCTTGGGGCTACAGACGTTACATCTGATTACAATGCTGGAAGTAGAGACTCCAATTATACTAGTGGCAGTCGAGATTCTGGTTATACAAAAACTGCCTTCGACCCCGGATATCAAGCCGATAGTTTTTTGGCTGGGACTCTTTCTGACACAGGAAGTTCTCAATATGCCGCAGGAGACTTTGATCCCGGATATGTTGCAAAAGAGCTTGGCCAAGACTACACGGCAAGAGAACTACAGAGCCAGTACGCAGGAGATTTAGACACCGGCCCTGCTTTTCGGGCTGGAACTATAGCTGACGCGGCAACTTTAGAAAAATATATAAACCCGTACCAGCAATTGGTTACGGACATTGAGAAAAGAGAAGCTCAAAAACAATCTGATATTGCAGGGTCTCAAATATCTCAACAAGCAGCATCCTCTGGAGGTCTTGGTGGCTACAGAGAAGCTATCATGCAGTCTGAAAGGGAAAAGAATCTTGGTCAGCAGATGGCAGACATTCAATCAAAAGGCGGGCAGGCAGCTTATCAGCAAGCATTGCAAGCGTTTGAGTCTGACAGGGCCGCAAGACTTCAAGAGTCTGAGTTTGGATTGACTGCAGGGCAAGCTCAGCAACAAGCCAAACAAGAAGCCGAAAGACTTCGCCAAAGCGCCTTTCAAACCTCGGAGCAATCTAGGCAAGAGCAACAGAACATGGCGATTCGTTCTTTTGAGGCTGGAGAAAGTGCTCGTCAAAGAGCTGCCGACTTAGGTCTTAACGCTCAGCAACAAGAGGAGGCTGCACGAAGGTCTCAAGAAGAGTTCAGGCAATCTTCGGCAGGTCAAAAGTTACAACAAGAAAGCCAGCAAGAAGATATAAATCTGCGATCATTCCAAGCTGGAGAGCAGGCCAAGCAAGAGGCAGCTAGGCTTGGCCTTTCTGCAAAAGAGCAAGAGGATGCGTCTAAGCGGGCAGTAGAGCAGTTTCAACAAAGCGCATTTGAGCAGAATGAAGCTATTAAACAGCAGGAAGAAAGGCTTAATCAGGAGGCGTTTAATGCTGGCGAGCAAGCCAAGCAAGAGGCCGCTCGACTTGGGCTTAATGCTGATCAACAAACTCAGGCAGCAAAAGAAGCTCAAGAACAATACAGGCAGTCTGCATTCCAGCAATCTGAACAGGCTCAACAACAGCTTCAAGAGTTTAAGAATCAAACATTTCAGATTCAAGAGCAGGCAAGACAAGAAGCTGCAAGACTTGGGCTTAGCGCACAAGAGCAAGAAGAGGCTGCTAAACGAGCTGGAGAAGAGTTTCAGCAAAACCAATTCAGCCAAAACGAACAGTTAAGGATTTCTCAACAACAAGAGGAAAGGGCTGTTTATCAGGCTAGAGAATCTGCAAGACAGGAAGCTTCTCGACTTGGTCTTAATGCTCAACAGCAAGAAGATGCTGCTAGGCAAGCTGAAAATCAAATGCGAATGGATGCTCAGCAGTTTAATGTTGGCTCTGGAGAGACAGCAGCTCGACTTGGGCTAGCTGGTTTTGGAGCAGATCAGGCAACAAGAAATCAACAACTTGAAGCAGCTAGAATGCTTGGCGGATTTGGTCAACAAGATCAGCAAATGGCTTATGATAGGTTAAGAAACTTGCAGGCAGCAGGTCAGATACAAAGAGATATGTCGCAGCGAAGTATGGACATGGGCTATCAGGACTTCCTAAGACAGCAAGCGTTCCCAAGAGAACAGTTAAGCATGTTCAGCAATATGCTAAGAGGCTTGCCTGTGACTCCGGGGTCAACACAGTCTATATATGGGGCAGCGCCAAGCCCATATGGAGAAGCTTTAGGCGCAGGAATTGGTGGCGTAGGGTTGTATAGAGCCTTGGCAGGGGGCGGTTAATGAATATATTTGAACAAGAAGATTTAATCAAAGGACTCCCTGATCAATCTTTAATGCAAGAGGCGCAGCGTCCTTCTGGTCAGCTGCCTCAGTATCTTGTGGTGTCTGAGATACAGCGAAGACAAGACATGAGGAAAAGATTTTCTCAGCAAGGCGGTGAGACTCCTCAAGGAACAGTTAAGGATCAAATTCTTGGCGGAGGTATTGCAGAGCTGGGTCAACAGCCTCCCGGACAGCCTCCTCAACAGGGGCCGGGAATGCCTCCTCCTCAGGGAGGAATGCCTCCTCAAGGGCCGATGCCGCAACAGATGGGGATGCCGCAACAACCTCCGATGGGGATGCCGCAACAACCTCCGATGCCTATGCCTCAGCAAATGGCTATGCCTCCTCAAGCTCCGATGGGCATGCCTCCTCAAGGGATGGCGGCTGGCGGAGTTGTTCGTATGTATGCTGGTCAACAGACACCAAATACTGCTGGAGATTTAGAGCTTGCAGCTGGTGAGTTAGAAAGGTTGGCGAACCCCATGACTATGGCGCAGATATCTGCCGCTAATGCTGCTGGGAAGCCTCACCCTCTGTATGGCGGCTCTGTTCTTAGTCAGCTCTTGAGTAGAGATCCACAACAAGAAGAATCTTCTGGTATGACTATGGCGGAGATATCTGCTGCTAACGCTGCTGGAAAACCGCACCCAATATACGGCGACTCAGCGATTTCTCAGCTCTTTGACAAGATTGGCGAAGGGGGGGAGTACAACAGAGAAGACTTGCTGGCTATAGCCGAAGAACAATCTGGAGAAAATGAAGCTCAACAAGAGTTTTTTGCCGGTCAAAAGGAGCTAGAAATTGATCGCTCTCCTTTGCCTTTAAAATCTGGTCTTCTTCTTGACACAGATGCTATTAAGCAGGCGAACAGAGAGGAGCGTCAGCGAAGAGAAGGTTTACTGCAAGTCAGTACTACTAATAATAACGCAGCAATAGTAACTGATGCTGGGAAAGCAGGTAGCGGCCGCAACGCAACGCAATTAGATCAAGACCTTGTTGAGGTGGGTGCAAGTGATACAGACGCTCAGGGTCAAGTTGATAAAGATTTAAGTAAAGGTAAAAGCGATTCTCCTATAAATTATGAATCTTTGATTGCACAACTTAGCACGAGGGATGATGTTGATAGCCCTGATTACAGCGGGGCTTTAGGAAATCTAGCTGAATCAGCAAAAATATCTGATGCGCTTAAATCAAATACATCTGGGTTTGCAGATTTAATTGGAGGGTTTACAAAACCTTCGATGGATTTCTCTTCACTCAAGCCAGATTATGCGGCGCTTATAAGTGAAGCAGAAAGAAGAGCAGGTAAGATAAAAGAAGATGCTAGAAAAGATGCTGGCGCTCAGGCTTTGATGCAGCTGGGTGCGGGCATTGCTGAAGGCAGTGTTTCTGCAGGTCTTAGAGGTGCCAGCAAAGTAACTGGCGACATCATGAGACAAGCTAGAGCAGAAGCTTCTGCTGAAAGCACATTAGCTCGTCGCATGGAGATGGCAGGCAAAGAAGCTCAGATGAATTTAGGCCTTAAGGGTCAGCAAGCAGCTATCGATAATTACGATAGGCAGGTTAGCTTGGCAGCTAGGGACTACGGAGATCAAAGAGCAAGAGAGTTCCAAGCTGCGGGAATGGATGCTGATGCCGCCGTAGCCAAAGCCGGCATTGAGATGAAAGCGGCTGATGCTTTGTATGCCAAAAATAAAGACCAAAGAGATTCGGCAATAGACGCAGTCGTTAAGCAAGCTACCATTTTGAGATATCAGGATTTAGAAAAACAAAGTGGTCGAGCTTTGAATAGACAAACAATTCAAATGGTTCAACAACCTATTAGAACAGCCATTGAGGATTGGAGGCTCACAAATTCAAATGCAACACCTGAGCAATTGGGAGCAGCAATCGAAGCTATTGCGGGAAGATTTTTGACTCTTGACGTTGCGACAGGGCAAGGGCTTCTTACAGGTTCAATGCCAAGTCAAGGTGGTTTAGGCGCAGTATCATTTGATAGTCTAGTAACTGGAACTCCTTAATCAATGGATGTAATTCTCCCAAATGGCCGTTTGATTACAGGCGTTCCTGACAACGTAACTCAAAAAGAACTAGCCGAGATAGCTATAAATGGGAACATAGCTAGCTTTGAGGACTTTGGAGATCTTTTTGTTGATCAAACTGATCAACCTGAAGGCGTTGACTATTACGCAGGCGTTCCTTTAGAGGTAGGCAAGGGTGTCGTTAGGGGCTTTGGATCTGGGTTGCTATCTGCCGGCGCTGGCTTAGCAGAGCTTGCCGATGTAGGTACAGACCTAATAGGCCTTGACAACCTAATAGATAGCGGCAATGAGAATGAGCTTATTAGGCTAGCCAACGAAGGTAAGCAGGCTCTTAACGAAAGCCTTGGTGTTGGCGACACATACAAAGATAACTACCTAGTAAAGCTTGGCGAAGGCCTTGGATCTATTGGTTCGTTCTTTGTTCCGGGCGGAGCTTTTGGGTTGGGAGCTAAAGCTCTTGGCGGGGCAGCAAGAGCGCAAAGAATAGCTACTGCAGCCGGTGCTACCACAGCCGGTGTCGGTACTGGAGCGTCAGATCAGGCAGAAAGAATAGCAGCTGCCAGAGCTAGAGGCGAAGAGATCTCTGCTGGTCAAGAAGATTTAGCAATAGCTCTCGGAGGTTTAGTTGGTGCTTCAGAAGCTATCGCCCCGCTTGAAATTCTTAAGAAAATTGCAAGATTTAAGGATGTAAGAAAGAACGAAGAAGCGTTTAACGCTATCACTAGCGCACTAAGAACGGGCGCACTGGAAGGAACTCAAGAAGTCATGGCGGGCTTGGCTCAAAATGCCATTCAAGACGGGGTTTATTCCGACAACGTTAACTATACAGAATCTTTGTGGGATGACTTTACTGTAGGTGCTGGCGCTGGCGCATTACTAGATGCCATGACCAACGGGGTTAATCGACGCAGATCTAAAATACTCATAGAGTCCGAAAGAGAAAGAGAGCAAGCGTTCAGAGACGAAGAAGCAGCTGCAAGTCAAGATCTTTTCGACATGGCTGAGCGAGCAAAGCAGCTTGCGGAAACTGACAGTGCCGAATCTGCCACCCCTTTGATGAGCGGAATGGAGACGTTTGATCAGGTCGAGTTCGATCCTACGCAACCCTATACCGGCCAACAAGTAAACATGGTTGATAGAGCTGCTGAATACGCTAGTCAGATAGCAAGAAACGGTATACAAAAGGATGGGGCTTTCCCTGAGTCCGGTAAGTTTGATGTCATTGAAGAGAAGCTTCCCGGCGGATCTGCGTTTAAGGTGATTCACTCCGAGACAGGACAGGAGTTTGGCCAACCTAATCAAGACAGAGAATCTGCTATCCATTTGATGGCAAATCTTAATCAAGAGTTAATTAACAGAAGAGTCAACGGCTCTGTAATAGACTCGTTAGATGTTGCTCCTCAAGCGTACACTCCAGAGCAATCAGAAAGTTTGTATGTTATCGGTCAAAGATTAAACAGACCTAAGCGATTTACTGTTACCTCTGCAGTTCTTAACGAAGCGGCAGGCACTACGCAATCTCCAAAGTCTCCTTATCAGGAAGACAAAACAATAGATCAGCTCCATGTTCTTCAGTATGGAGTCCCGCCATACACAGACAGAGGTGAAAAACTTTACCGAGACCTGTCGAATTTGACTGCAGCTCAAGAATTAAACCTTGAAAGAAGAAAGCAAGGCCTCCCCGAAGTCCAAGAGTTTACGCTAGAAGAAGTTAAACAAGTATTGGGCGACAAATATTCAAACGTTTTTGATGTATTGCTTGGCGTTAATGCACCAGATATGACTGAGACTACAGAGAACTTTGGATCTGTTGGGGCTCGGCTAGCCAAAAGCAGGCAAGAGTATCAGGATCAGAAGAGGACGCTTGAAGAAGTCTCTGCTGTCTTGAAGGAAAAGAATATAACTTCGGATGTTAATAGCCCCGAGGTTAAGTACTTGTTTGAGAAGATTGTAAACGAAACCGATGTGGGGAGCATGAGCCCTTCTCAAAGAATGCATCTTGTGCAAGAGGTAAGAAAGCTCCCTGTTGTATCTGAGCCTGCATTGCTTCCTGACTTCAGGCCAAAGACTTACACAACAAATCAATATAATGCAGCTGTTCAGTACGTTACTGAAACAGGTGATGGCACCATTGAAAATATTGAAAGCAATCTTGGGGATATTGGGTCTACCAAGCGCATAAGAAAAGTTGCTTCTGATTTGCAAAAGGCAATGAAGAATGCCGGATTAATCAACGACAAAGATGAAGTCGCCACTAGACTAGGGTTGCCGTCTCCAAAACAATTTCAGCCAGAGATCAAGCCGTATTCAGAAACGGTTTCAGAAGACGCAGCAAACCTTGAGAAGTTACTTACTGAAGATCTCAGAGGTATGGGGTTAGATGATATCCGGGTAAGGGTTCTTGACGCCTTAAAGATTGGGCCTGTCACTAGAGAAGGGGAGATAATTCTTACTGGGAAACCGGAAGAAGAAACCGCGCCAAGTGTTGAGGGTTACTACAAGCCTAGAGCTAACACTGTATTTCTTGCGCTCGACAGGATCAAGCAAACAGCCAGAGATCAAACCCCTGAGTCAAGGCGAGAAGCTCTTACTGACATCTTAAATCACGAGATTGTTCATGGCGTTAGAAACTTAGATCTGTGGACAGACCAAGAATGGCGCTTGCTAGAAAATCTGGCGCGGAAAAAAATTGTTCCGGGAAGTGGCAACGTTACATTCTTTAATGATGTTCAGCAAAGGTACACAGACTTATCTGCTGTAGGTCAAATGGAAGAAGCTGTTGCAGAGATTGTCAGGTACGCAAGGAAAGATAAAAAGTTTGTTAGCGGCAAGCCCAAGACCTTAGTCGAAAGGATGTATAACTTCTTTGAGAAAACAGGCAACGCCTTAAACGGGACTGGATTTCAAAGCTTTGACGATGTCTTGTCTAGACTTGAGAAGGGAGAGATTGGATCAAGAGAAAGAGATCAGATAAGGACGCTTAAATCCACAGAAAAAAGATTAGGTGCCGTGCCCGATAGGGGCATAGGTCTGTCTCGTGACGTTAGGAATCTTGCTCCTCAAACTGGAGAGGAAGAAATAGCAGCGTCAAGACAAAGAGATAGAGCAGCAGAGCAAGGCTTTGACACAGACACCCCTTATTATCATGGCACTGTAACAGGAGATATTAAAAAATTTAGAAGCGACATTGGTGGCATGGGAGTTAGTACTGACGGTGTAATAGCTGGTCATTTTACTCCAAACGTAAATTTTGCAAATCGATTTTCAAGGAGTGATGAATATGGAGGCAAATTCCTAAAATCAGATGAAAGCCCAGCTGTCTACCCCGTCTACCTGAGGCCGGGAAAATCTTTTGACGCAGGAAAAATTTTTAGAGAACGAGATCCCGAAGACGAGCTTCAGGTTTTGCAAGATGAGGTAGACAATCTTTCCAATCCTTATTACGAGAAATATGCAATCGACCGAATGCTTGCAATGTCTTATGATTCTGATGATATTTCTGCTAAAGAATCTATCATTGATGTTAGAAGGGATCAGCTTTCATCTATGGTAGAAGATATTTTTACAAACCCAAGCGAATTTGCTTTTGCAGAACTAGAACAGCTATCCCCATTTATTCGTAGCGCGGGATACGATTCCTACATTGACTATGAATACGGAATAGACAACGGAAGCTATAGCACCTCTATTGATGGTGACACTCTTGGTCCTTTTGGATCTACCGGAATTGCAGTTTTTAAACCCTCAGATATTAAGGGTGTCTACGCTCAGTATGATCCATCAGGAGTTCCTCAAGGTTACGAATACGAAGACGACATCTTGTTCTCAAAGAAGAAAGATCTTAAGAGAACTAAGACTGGTCAGTATGTTGGCGCACCCAAAGAACTTAACACCCCGCAGAAGTTAGGCGCTCTCAGAAGGTCTATAAAAGGCCTAGCGGAAGAGGGAGAAGGTGGCCGGTTCTGGTATGAGCAGAGCGGTAAAGCTTTGTTAAACATCACAGGCGGGGACAGGAAAGAGGCAGAAAAGCTTGCTCTAGCGATAGCAATTACATCTCCACAAACTCCTGTACCAAGCAACTTTAACTATGCCGTTCAAGCTTATTATCAGAATCGTGCAGGTCAGCCGATCAAAACGGGCATGTATCCCGGTTGGATGAGTAAGGCGTTAGAGAATGTATTTGCTGGCGGGGAATGGGAAGGTAGGAAGACAAACAACTTCTACAAAAACGTCATGCGAGAGATTGACGCGACCATTGAGCAGGGTGTGACCACAGACATATGGATGATGAGAGCCTTTGGATTCATGGGTGATTCTCCAACGGATGCTCAGTACACTTTTGTTGAGAACGAAGTTAAAAAATTGTCTAAAGAATTAGGGTGGGAACCTCAACAGGTTCAAGCCGCAGTATGGGTTGCCATGAAAGCGCGTACTGAAAACAAGATGGTCAAGGCTAAGACGGAAGAGATATCTCAGCGAAAGGGATACATGAAATATGAATTAGACCCGAAGACAAAAAAGAAAGTTCGGGTTCTTATAGACCCAGAAAAGCATAGACAGACATGGCTTAACGAGGCCATGAAATATGACCCAACAGGGGCGGAGAAGGATCAAGCTAAGTTTGATTATAGTGATGCAGCTAGAAATAATCTTGCACAAGTAAGCTGGGAAAGTATTCCCGGAGCTACATCTGGACACCTTGGGGAAATATTTGACGCTCAATATCCAGAGCTACAAGATTATCATGTGCAAATATCGAAGGCATTCCTTAATGAAGACGGCAACGATATTGTTGCTCTTGAGCTTGGGGTTCTTTCTCCGGGAGATTTTGAAGCTCCGGGATATTTTGAGGACAGGGTTTCTCCGGGTACTCAAACGCAAGTAGTCTCTCCTAAAAGATACAAAGTTAATGCGCCTGCGTTTGAGATAGAACCTTCGTCAGAAGACTTAATAAAAGCTTACGCTGCGGTTCGTGGCGTGCTTATGAAACAGGATGGCGTTGGATATCATCGACCATTTTACGATAAGGGTTTAAGGAAAGGTGATCTTAACGGTATTGAGATAGATATTGGCAGGCCGTTTACTGAAGAAGAGACTGCAAATCTTGCTGAGATAATGAAAGAATATTCTGGTCACGGAGAGTACAACCCCATAGGGTCAGACTCAGGAGCTAGGCTAATAAACTTTGATTACTTAGAAGTCGATAACAATGACTTTAACAACATGGTTATCAAAGCATTAACCAACATGGAGTTTGCTAACGGAGAGTCAGCCACAGCGGGAAGGTTCGCCGCTCAAGCTGGATACTTAGGTAACGATTGGAAGGTAAATAAAAATGGCGAAAGTTATATCGAAAGTCTTGGAGAAATCTCACCCGATTTACAGCGAAGGGTTGAAGATATCATCCGTAGGTTACAGCCCAGAATTGATGCAGTCGATAAAGACTTCTCAGAAAGGTATGGCTGGACAGAAAACCAAGAGATCAATGAAAGATACAAGCCAAAAGAAAACGCAGTAAAGCCAGATGAGAGTATGCAGCAGGATGAGGTTGTTGAATCTCGTCGTCGTACAGCATCTGAAGTTGCCGCTGCCTTCGGAGAAAGAAGCCCTCCGGGAACTATTATGCACTCTGTGGATAACTCTCCAGAGGTGCAAGAAGCACTTATTGATCAAGAAATACTTGGCGAACCTTTTAGTTTGCAGACAAAAGGCTACTCATTTGGCGACAAGTTTATTTATCAGGTTGCCGACAAGTTTATTGGCCTTAAGGACGTTGAAGCAAACATAAACAGATACAGGCAGAAGCTAGGACTGAGCCCGTTAAAAGCGACAGAGTCTGCTTACATTGGAGAGGAGTCTATCTCCGGCATCCTTGGCAACAAGATGCGAGAGTTTGAAGAGAGAAGAAAGAAACCTTTGGCAGGAAAGATTGCCGACTCTGGCTACAGCTTGGATGAGGTCGATGAGTTTCTTATCCTGCGTCACGCCATAGAGCGCAACGAAAGAGTTGCATCTCGTGATGCCGAAAGAGATGTCGAGGTTAATCCGGGGTCTGGAAAACTTAAGACTGGGCAAACTCTTACCAACAGTTTCGTTAAGCGCAAGATGAAAGAGCGTTATGACATGGACTGGAATGATGCTACAGGCACTTGGTCTGGAGGTAACGGAAGAGCTAAGCGTCTTCTCGATGTTGCTGCAGACGTTGACATCATTGTAAACGAAACAATAGACGAGACGATTGCCGGCGGTCTTTTAGATTCAGACTCTGCGGAAGCTATTAGAAATTCTTATAAGTACTATGCCCCGTTAAGAGGTAAAGACATTGAGGATGACTACGCAGAGACAGCAGTCATAGGTAGCAGTATAAGCACCAAGGGTAAAGAGTTTCTCCGGGCAATGGGAAGAGAGTCAGCTGCTCAATCACCTCTAGGGCATGTCTTATTAAATGCTGAGCGGTCAATGGCTAGAGCAACTAAGAACAAGCAGTTTGGTGAGCGTCTAGTTAACTTGATAAATAGTAATCCAGACGAAGATTTCTGGAGAGTTATATCCCCAGAAGATCCAAGATACATGCGGGCTTTCGAGAAGAAGTTTACCTATGTCGGTAGCGATAAAGATTTGCAAGGCCAAACCTTTAATGAGATACCTAGCGGGGCTAACAGAAAAGATTACATACAAAAGATAGTACTTAAAAGAGACAACCTTAGCCCTAGCTTTGACCAAGACTTGGTTGGCGTTAAGATAGATGGTAAGCAAGTCTATGTCGAGCTTACGGATAAAAGGTTAAGAGATGCCATCGTTGGGATGGACGGCGGCACTGCAGACAATCTTATTCAGAAGTTCGGTGTCGTAAACAGATTCCTTTCTATGGTTAACACCTCGCTTAACCCGGAGTTTGTTATTGGCAACTTCTCTCGTGATGTGCAGACCGCCATATTCAACATCCTTGGCGAGCAAAACATGTCAATGGGTAAGGCTAAAGATCAGAGGCTTGTAGCTAAAGTTTTGAAAGACGTTGTCCCTTCTATGGGCGTGTTCTTTAAAGGAGCAAGAAGATCCTCTGAGAAAGATGGCACACTCAAAGGCAACCTTTTTGGGATGTCACCCAAAGATCAGGCCGACTATAAAGAGTTTATGGAATCCGGATCAAAAGCGGATTGGTTTCATTCTAGAAATCCGGAGGATCAATTCAAGACTGTCCAGTCAATGATTGACATGGCCAATGGTACATTCAAAGGGAACTTTCAAAGAAGGTTCCAATCCACTATGCAGTTTATTGAAGATACTAACGCTGCTGTCGAGAACGCTGTTCGATTGGCTACGTTTAAAGCATCAAGAGATGAGCTGCTTAACGCAGGCGTCCCTAGATCTGAAGCTGTAGCTCAAGCTGCATCTCTTTCCAAGAACCTAACAATTAACTTTAACCGCAAGGGTAATGCTGGAGACTTGGTTAACTCTCTGTATTTGTTCTTCAATGCTAGTGTTCAAGGTACGGCTAACTTTGCAAGAGGATTGTTCGGGCCTAAGATGAATCCGTTTAGCCCTGAGGCCAGTCGTGTTAAGCAGGGCGCGGTTACATCTTTGATTATGTTTGGCGCTCTGTCTGCCTTAAGAGCAGAAGAGGAGAGCGAAGAAAACCCAGAGACGGGACGGTCCTACTACTCCGAAATACCGGACTACATTAAAGAAAGAAACATAGTGATCATGGCTGAAGATGGGAAGGATCATTACAAAATCCCACTGCCATACGGATACAATGTATTTCATGTGCTCGGACAGAATGTTTTTGAGATGAGCAACGGCCACATATCGCCATTAAAGGCAACGTCAAATATAACTAGCGCCTTCTTGGGCTCATTCTCTCCAGTAGGGTTCTCTTCCCCTGCTCCAACAATCGCTCAGCCATTTGTTGAAATAGCTAAGAACGAAAACTTCTTTGGATCTCCTATATACAGAGAGAACTTTCCGACAGGTACTCAGCGTCCTGAGTCTCAGTTGGCCATGTCCACTACAAGAACGCCGTTTAAATGGATGGCTAATATTGCCAACTCGTTAACCGGAGGCAACGAACAAGAGTCTGGGGCGGTAGATATTTCTCCTGATGTAATGGAGCATCTGGCTGAGTTTATGTTTGGCGGCGCTGGTGCTTTCGGCATGAGAAACCTTAACGCTATAGAAAAATGGCAGAAAGGAGAGGACTTAAAGGTTAGAGAGATGCCATTCGTTAGAAGGATCGCGGGTGAGCCCGACGAAAGAACAAGCATGGCAGATTTCTACGAGAGAAAGGTTAGGCTTGAACAAAAAGAAGCTAGGGTCGATTCGTTACGCGGAGCAGAAAGACTTCGATATAGGCAAGACAACTCAAGTTACTTAAGAACTTTGAGAGACCTAGAGATTGCTGAGAAACAATTAAGATCTCTGAGGCAGCAACGAAAAAGAATCAAAGAACTCTCGGCAATGTCTCCTGCCAATGCCCTCAAGTACGGTAAGGCCGAAGAAGAAATTTACGATAAGATGAACTCGATATATAACAGGTTCAATAAAGCCTATGACTTCAAGGTGGGCAGGACTAAGTAATAGTTATTAGTCCTTCAGTAATCAATTGGCTCCACGTTCTTTCTAAGCCCCTCATCTGACAGCGAAGTAGCTCTTCTTTGCTTATGTTTGTTACATGCATCCTGCCATCGATAAGATCATGACAGCTTGAGCAAGCATACACTGCAAGATAATCTGGCGACTTAATGGACATGCCTTTCGCCATGCTTGGTAGGTGCGCTAAAACAGTAGTCTCTGTGTTGTTGTTACAGTATGGGTGGATCTGAAGAGCACACATCTTATTTCGCGCCGACTTCCTTATCTTTGAAGTCTTCAATCACCGCCTCGCTCTTCCTCTACCATATCAACAATCTTGGCAAAGCTCTCGTTGATACCTCTCAGCTCAGTGTAGATCCGGTCAAGCATGTTGATCGCTTCATCCACTTCATCTTGATCAATAATGACCATTGTCTTCTTGTCCATCAATCATCCTTTTCCACAAGAATATTACACAGCAAATATCAAACACATAGTAAGCTGCTGCGTATTCAGCCCCAAAAGTTTTGGCCACCCACCACGCTGTTCCAAACAATGCAAACCCTGCTGTCTCCATGTCGGTTACCCATTAGCATTTCGATACTCATAATCTTTAGGCGTTAATTCTGGGAGATTAGTTGCTGATCTTTCCTCGGATGGTTGCTGCCTCGTCCTAAAGAATCCATTGTACTCTGGATACATGTTCATAAATCTTCTGGAATAAAAAGCTCTGTAGTTATTGTTAAGCTTGAAGCTGTTCGTTCCGTCTCCACCTGAGTCAATCTCCCACCGTATCCTTTCGAACACGGCATTGACTGAGTAATTCTTGTACCCTCGGTGTATCATTTCAAATGTAAACCCACAAAACAAGCGCCAGACTTCAGGATGCTGCCTATGAAAAGCAGCAACCTGATCCCGCATCTCCTCTTGTCTGGTTTCCATTACGCTATTATTGCGCCGAAAATTAAACCTAAACAGAATGCAGTAACCATTGCCCATCCTGTCCACTCTACTTTGTTCAGCTTATCCTTCATCTTCTTCTCCTTTTGGTTCCGGTACTGCAAATCCTAATTCTGCAGCGGTAATAATTAGAGTGTCGATAAGCTCTGCATACTTGGCTCTGTTTGCCTGACTTGAACGCTTTAATGGTCGACGTTTGTAGCCAAGCCTAGTGTTCACATCTTCTGAACCATAGGCTCGACATAACATTTCTTCGTGCATCTCGTCATGCGTCATGCCACAGAACTTACCAAACTCTGTCACCCACTTGTGATAGTAATTTTCCTGCTGTCTGGTGCGCTGCCTTTTGATCTTATCGACCACGAGCTTCACACCTAGATCAGCATTCTTTATCAAATAGGTAACCTCATCCATCTTGGAGTCATCGATCTTTGCCAACAATCTCATTAGATCCATGACCTCATCGTGACTCAGCGGATGAATGTGATAGGTGATCACAGCCAGTCATCTTCCGAAGCAACAGGCTTTGGCGCTTGCCGTTGACTAGGATCTTTACGAGGCCCTGTATAAACCTCATGCTTGCAGAAAAGATAAGGCGAGCCATCATGCTTGCTCTTACCCTTCCAGCCAGAAACATCTACCTGCAGGACTGGCTCACGGTTATCTTCCCTAGCCGTTTCGTGAATTGTAATCAAAGCACGAAGCTGATCCTGTGTAATCATCAGCTTGCCAACAAAGTCCGGCTGATTGTCCGCACTCTTTCGCTGATTGTTGTTTAAGTAAAAAGCTTCACCTTTCGCCACATTCTTATTGTCCATTACCTTCCCCTTGTTGTGATTGAATTTCTGCTCGTCGCGCTTTGAACTTCGCAACGTAATCTTTATAGATATCTGGGTGGGATGTCTTCATCTCCTCCAGAGTCTTTTTGTTTTCAGTATGAAGAGACTTGAGACCTTCCACCGTATCAGTCTGATTGGCAAACGAAATCGCAAGATCAACATAAGCTATTGCATCTGCCTCAGTCATCGAACCTTTCATTGCTTCTTCAACAGCTTCATCAAGAGTTTCTGAGATAACGCTCTTAGACTTCTCAGCCGTCTTCTCAATAACCTTTTTGGTTGCCGCTTGTACTTGCTCTCTGTGAGTCTCTCCCTTGTCCGGACCAGCTTGGCTATTACTATCCGGCGGCAAGTCTTCACCAGCATAGATGTAATGACCGAGGCCAAACATCGCCAAGCATTTGACTAAGCATCTCATCTTTGAGTCGCCAATGTCTCTTGCGCTAGGGTTAGATACTGCTGCATTCTTAAAGCCAGACATGACGGGCAACCACATGGTGCGCTCAAGCTCACCAATATTTATCGTGCAATAAACAGTAACTGTACCGTCCCCGTGTATCTCGCTATCAGGGAAGTGATATCTTGCTTCGGGATATTCTTCCATGATCGCAGACCATGCCCATGTCCAGCTTAAGTAGCTAAGACCGTTCTTCTTTTGGATATTTTTTGAGCAGTTGATTGCTCTAAGATTTTCCCAGACTTCTTTGTAAGTCGGCATAAGTACCTCTATGTTAATGGGTTTTTAGAGAAGCCTCGAAAGTCGCTTCTCCATTGCTTGGCATGTACGCCATCTCTTTCTTGGATTGCATTCTCAACAACCTCCATGATCTCAACAGGCTCAAGCTGTATAAACATAGGCACAGGCAGGGAGACAGTTGGCTTACCCTTTCTCCCACCCTGCCAAGTAAACTCTACCTTGGTGCCGTTCAACGCAGCCTTTAGCATTGGTATTCTAGTTAGCTGCCAAAGCCCGATTAGCTTGCGATCAAATTCCAAATCATCAATCATGCAATCCTCTTAACTACTACGAATGTATCTTTGTGAGTTGGCTTCGGAAGCTTAAGCGTATCGAGTTTCATTATTGCGCTGACCACGACAGGAATGCCTATGGTTCTGGTAATAAACTTCATTCGAGTTTTCTTACTCTTCCACTTATAAAACGTTGGTCGATCACTTCCCCTTATTACCATCATGTGATTTAGTTGCAGCTTATCTAGCCCCGATATAAGTTTCTGAGCAGCACTTTGCATGTCGCTAAGATCCAACCCTTCAATCTCCACCTTCGGCTGATAGAGCTGGCTTTCCAGTTGCTCTCTACCCAGCTCATGATGAGCGTCCACATCGGCCTGAGTATTGATTGGGCCCTTATCTTTGATCTTCTTTGCCATTGTTATCTTCCTTCCATTGTGAGCACCATTGATTGACTCGACACCAGTTTTGCGAGCAGCGGGTGCTTTCGCCTACTCGCTTGTCAACATAGTGTCCAGTGCCGAGAGAGGTCGCGTGAGCGACAGCTTCATCCTCCACTTGGTGAAGTTTGATTGCCCTTACTCTCCCTTTCTTTTGAACCGCAAAGATTGTTGGCTTATCCCACCGCTCGTGAGCGTCACACTTGGGAAGTTCGCCGCCTGTTGCAAATTCAAAATCTGCTTCTTGATGCAGGGCAACACGCTCTTCAACGTAATTATCCTGATCTGATTCCGACCACATGGGGATTGTGATCATTTGGATTGGCGAGTCTGGATAGTTCCCACCCTCTTCGGCTTTGCGCCGAGACCAATCACGCAGGATTGCGATAATCCTTAACTGCTTAACGGGTAATTGTTTAGCGGTACGCACCAACCATGCGTAACAGTTGAGCTGCTTGTGCCATTCTTTTTTATCGTTGATCACCGACCAGACGCTGGTCACCTTGTAATCGCTAACGATAACCCCTTCAGGGGTCAGGTGTTGCAAGTCAATCGCCCCACTAATTTTCCAGCCATTCACCTCTGCGAAGAGTCTTTCCTCGCTGATGCAGTCATCGCCATGCACAGCATTCTCAAACATCTGATGAACGCTCGTGCCAAATCTAGACCACAAAAAGTCAACTGCGTCTTGTTCAATTTCATCATCATGCTGACGCTGTAATTGAGACACCCTCGGGCTGTCAATTAATTGGGTAGCAGATAACAGGCTATCGCCTTTAGTATAATCACTAAAGGTCAGCGCATTGAACACCACCTCTGGCAGGTTATGACTGTTTGTTATTTTCATTCGGTAACCTATAAACCCTTACGCCCATACCCTTGTCTTGCTCATGTCTCTTGCGTACAGTGAACTGCTTGTCAGGGTTTTCTTTTTGTACTCTATGCACACGCTGACGTAGCGCGGAGATCTTTCGTTGGGTATGATCTTCATCATTCGTTTTAATAAAAAAAGATTCTTCAGGTGCAAGGTTGATTATTGCTTCTAATACTTTCGGGTCCAATAGCTCTTTCTTTCTTACCTCGGGGAGCGGAACTCGCTCGATCAATATATCTTCTTTGTTTTTCGTCATAATAAATAATCCCTTTCTCTTCATTGTCAATCAAGTGTTGACTTATTTTGCTCATCATGTATCGTCCTGTCACTCAAGGACAATCGAATATAAGGTATTTTTTGTAGCATGACAAGTATTTTTTTTACTATAAACGGAGAGCCTGCAAGCAAGGCTAACAGCCGAAGACTGGTTACGATCAAAGGACGACCGGCGTTTATTAAGAGCGCAAAAGCACTGGCATACGTCAAGTCATTTAAAGAACAATGCCCAGAGATGGGAGATCAAATGCTAGAGGGTGACCTTGAGGCTAGAATTAAAATTTACTACGCATCGCGTAGGCCTGACTTAGATGAGAGTGTGATCTTAGATTGTATGCAAGGGTTGATCTACAAAAACGACAGACAAGTAAGGAGGAAGGTAATCGAATGGGGACTAGACAAAGAAAATCCGAGAGCGGAGATAGTGATTATTTCAAACGAACTCTCGAAGGAAAAATCTTGAACCGAGCCATCTTAGATTTATTCTCAAGCAACGAGGAGACTCGTATCGAAGCGATAGAATTTTTTGCAGAAGAGAAGCATAACGACATGGTAAAAAAGCTACGCATTAATCCTCACGAGGTTAAGAGAATGGTATTCTCAGCAATAAAACATGAAGGCATAAGGAGGGAGAAAATGGCTAGAAATATCATCAGATACTTAGCAGGAAGTTAGAACCTAAGTAGTCTACTTATTGTTTTTTAATAGTAGGTTTCTTTGTTAAGTAGCCTACTAAGTGTGTGGCCCTTCGGGGATTTTAAGAAACTAACACAGGAAGGTAATGACATGCAAGATGTGCTGGATACTTTTTTAAATACAATAACTCAAGAAGGCAGATACATCTGCCCAGTATGTACCCCAGAAAGAAAGAAAGTTAATCAAAAAGAAAGAACGCTGAGCGTTTCGTTCAAAGATGACGGCGTGGTATTCCTCTGTCATCACTGCGAGATATCGGGTAAGCGGGGAGACTCCAAGCCCGCCTACGTTGACCGGCCCAAGAAGGTAACCGCCATCTCTGTGCCAAAAGAATCTGATGACGGCATTATCAGTGAGTACCTGAAAGGTCGGGGTATAGATTACGCAAAGGTAAAGGATCGATACAAGATCGTAACGGGCAAGCGTTACTTCAACGGCAAGGGTGAACTAAACGCTGGCGAAGTTCCTGCGATTGGATTTGTTTACGGTGAGCGAGAGGCTGTTAAGTGGAGGCCTCTTAATGACAAAAGGTTTACACAAGATGGTGCGGCCAGAACTTTCTGGGGCATCGAGAATGCAAAGAAGTTGGAGCCTAAAACCTTGGTGGTCTGCGAAGGAGAGGTAGACTGTCTATCGGTAGCCTCTTCTATCATTGATGATCAAATAGTTATACTTAGCGTACCGAATGGAGCGCCGCAGCGGGTTGCAAACAGGCGTATAGATCCCAGCGAAGACAATAAGTTTAGCTACGTTTGGGAAGCGAAGTCGGTTATGAAGTCAGTTGAAAGAATCATACTGGCAACAGATAAGGACGAGGCAGGGGAAGCGTTAAGAGAAGAGTTAGCTAGGAGGATAGGAAGGGCTAAGTGTTATCAGGTTGATTACCCTGAAGGTGCGAAGGACATGAACGATGTCCTACAAAAGCATGGGTCAGAGAAAATCGTACAGATTGTCCTCGACGCAGAGCCCATGCCATTAGAAGGGGTATACACCGTTGATGATTACAAGAGCGAGGTCAACCATCTGTATACGAACGGTGTTATTGGCGGGTTATCCACAGGAATACCTGTAGTCGATGAACTATTTACCGTGGTTCAGGGTCAGCTGTCTGTGATCACTGGCGTTCCGGGGTCAGGCAAGTCTGAGTTTATTGACCAGATAATGGTTAACTTAGCTAGACAATATGATTGGAAGTTTGCTGTCGCTAGTTTTGAAAACCCACCGCCACTTCACATAGCCAAGCTTGCAGAAAAGATTGTTGGCAAGCCATTCTTCGATGGGCCTAACGGTAGGATGAGTAAGGAAGAAGCTGACAATGCCCTTCAATATATCCACAACCACTGGATGTTTCTTGAGCAGAGGTCAGGAGAGTTAGTCACTATTGACTCGGTATTGGATCGGGCACAACAAGCCGTCATGAGAATGGGCGTAAGAGGATTGGTCATTGACCCGTACAATTACATCGCACAGCAGACATCCTCAGACAATGAGCACCAAAGTATTAATGATCTGCTAACAAGATTAGTAGCCTTTGCCAGAGCAAACGATGTTCATATCTGGTTCATTGCTCACCCCAGCAAGATGCCAACAGACGCTTCAGGATCAACAGCAGTGCCAAAGGGAATGAACATATCGGGCAGCGCCAGCTTCTTTGCCAAGGCTGACCTCGGTATCACAGTACATCAGAACAAAGAACGAGACGTTGAGATCCATTGCTGGAAGGTAAGGTTCAAGTGGATAGGCAAGGTTGGCAAGGTCAAGCTGGCATATGATATACCGACAGGAAGATATTCTGAGCCGGTGTACCAGCCATTGAGCATCCCAAGCTCACTCAAGCCCGCCAAGAGTTGGCAAGAAAAAGATGACGACTGGATCTGACTTAAAGATAAACGACATCGGGAGCCCGCTCCTTCACAAGCATCATAAGGTTGATGTCGAGGATGCGGGTAACGGGTTCGCACGATCCAAAGTCAAGGATCAGTTATTCATTGACCACTTATTGATGAAAGATCTTATTGATGTCGAGCATCACATAGAAGCAGAGAGAGTGATCGGCTTGGCAATGTCGGCGCATGTTTACCTGAAGAGCCCAACAATGGACGCTGGAAGTTTCGGTGGTGGCAAGCCTGACATGATGTCGAGTGGACTGATGAGGTATTCACGGTACATGAGAAGGGTCATTGAGAAGTGGGGCTTGGAGGGTGAGCAGGTAATAACACTACATGTGATCGATGATGTTTATACCGACGACTTCGTACAGATCAGTCTGCTGAGAAAAGTTTTAAGCAGAAATTAATTAAACCAACTGCTGTGTTTTTCTGCCCAGAAAGATGAACCCCTAAAAAACCCCCGCAGCCCTTTGTTATTAAGGGTCAAATATGGAAATCATTTTCGTCTAGTAAAACCTCCGCCTACTGCTGTGTTTTGTGCGCCAGTGGTAACGTTGTTACCAGCCTCGCTACCAATAGCAACGTTATCTTTTCCTGCGGTAACATAAATTCTGACTAAAATCTAGACCCTTAAATACAGGGTTTCAGGGTACAAAAAAATACGACCCCCAATTTCCTTGGGAAAGTTAGCTATTGAACAGGCAATAAAAAACCCCCACTCCTTTCGGAGCAGGGGCTAGTTGGTGCGGAAGGTTGAGAGTGTGTGGCCTCTCGGGACGGAATATCTCACAGTCTGTGCAAACATGCAAGAGTGCGGCTGTGCCTGACCGTTAGTCATGAAGGGTGCCAGCTTACAGTCAGGCTTTCCAGTGCGCCGCCCACCGGCTAGGAGTGCTGGCCCTTATAACTTAACACAAGCCGGCTTAAGAGATGTGCCGAATAAGGACTTTCATTCATCCTCCTTTCGTCCTCTTGTGCAGCTATTTCATTTTCTAAAATGTCCCAATTAGATTCGTAGGCAGCATCCCAGTTATCCCAATACCCATTTGCTATATCTTCGTTTGCCATGATGACAGCCATGTGGTTAATGCAGGGTTCGTGATTAAACGGTAAACATAATTGTTCCATTTTACTCTCCCTTACAGTTTGGATTGGTTTGCCAATAGTCTGGCCAGTGTCCCGCGCATACCATCTCTCGATACTCTTTCTCCATTGCCAGCTCATGCTGGTAATCTTGCTCAGACACCCAGAGAAATACGGCGATCACCGCAACAATTACAAAGCCAGTTAAAACTTTACGTTCCTCTTCGAACATACATCCCCCTTATGTTTTTATCCTGATGCCGATATCGGTAAGCATAAGCTCTGCTTCTTTTTCGTATGTATCAGTTGCTGGCCATATTACGTCTCGTTCCCTGAGAATCTTAGCCAGCTCTTCTGTCATGTTGATAAACGTCACGCTTCTGAAATATGTCTCTGCTAAATTCTCGGGCGTGAGACCTTCTCTGGCAGCATAGACCTCGTCCCATGAGACAGAGGTTCCATCCTTATCGTTATGAACCTCGGATAATTCCGTTGTTCTCTCGACTGTATCTATTAGGCAGTCAATAATCTTTAACAAACTCATTTCATTCTCCTCGGGGGCCGAAGCCCCCACTTAATTTAGATCTTAATGATCTCACCAAACTGCTCGCAACCGTCAAACTGTGGATCAGTGAAGTTAGTCAGCCAGAATACTGGGTAGTCTGGGACTGAAAACTTCTCACCGTAGTAAGCATTCGGGCCAACGTCAGCCAGTCCATCAGTGAAGTAGACCAGAGCATTGGGGTTCACATCGTTGTGCTCGCACCAGTTGAATGGCGGATTGAAGGCAGTGCCTCCGCCTCCGTGCATCTTCAGAACAATATCATCACCTCGATCAAACTCATCGACATGATTGATTGTGAAGTCGCAATAGACCACATACACCTTAGTCGGTTTGATGTCGGCCACGATGTCATCGATGTGATGACTGATGATCGATAGCTCGTGATCATCCAATGAGCAAGAGGTGTCAACTGCGACAACCAGCTCCCCTGTTGGCTCCGTCACGTTCGAGGGTAGCACGAGTCCGCGAGACAGTAGTCTGCGATTGGGTCTGGAGTAGGTCTGATCAGTGACCACGCTATCGCGCAGAGCGTCTCTCAGGATCTCGTTCCAAGGTTGAGAGTCACCCTTCAGTGAATCGATCATGTCCCTAGCCTGACCAAGCGAACCCTGACCAGCTTTGCGCTCAGCCTGAGCGGCTTGGTTGACCGCAGCTGCAACCGACCGCTGCTCCTCAGCCTTGCCAGACTCGTCAAGCAGCTCTCCGTCCTCGTCAACCCCGTCTCTAACCTCACCCCAAGGTACGCCAGAGTCAGATTGTGAGGGTGCGCCAGAGTCAGACTGTGGACCTTCGCTGTCGCTATCGCCCTCGCCGTCTTGGCTTTGATCGGATGAGGAGTCAGCCCCATCAGCACCCTTGCCGTCTTGCTCGTCCTCGTCCTGCTGAGGCTTGTTGATGTCGGAGTAGATTCGCTCAGCCGCCCAGTCTCGATACTTGCGGTTGAACAGTCCGTCATCTGGAAGGGTGAACCCAGCCTTGATGAGGCCTTCATTGATCGCGTAATCACAGGCTTGATTCCACAGCTTGTGATCACGACCATCCTTCCTCAGGTGATGCCCGTATCCGATGTGTGCGCACTCATGTGCGAGCACACCGGCAACCTCAGGCACGGTCAGGCTGTCGACCCATGCAGGGTTGAAGAAAATGCTCTTGCCATCAGTGGCCATTGTCGGCGTGTTGGCGGCATCCTCGACAAGCTGCAATCGGTAGAGCAAGCAAGCGTAGAATGGGTGGTCTGCAATCATGCGCTGTCGCGCCTTAGCTATTTGCACGTTCATAGATATCTCCTAGTCAAAAAATCCAGTTAGCTTGGAAGCGATGTCACGGGCAGTGTCTGCCGCATTCTTGCGCTCCTCAGGGTCGTCTCGCAGCTTCTGAGGATCAAGGTCTCTCATCCGCAGGATAAGGTCATTCGATACGGCAGTGAGTGCTGGGTCACCTGTCAGGTTGATGTTGGGCAGAGTCTCGGCCAACTCCTCAATCGCAGTGACCGTTGAGTCGCTGAACTTGGAGGCTCGCTGCTGACCATCACCCTTGGTGCCGTGCCTATCCAGCCCGTCGATAAAGCTGTTGAGCACCTTGCTCACACGCTCGTGAACGGACTTCATGCCGGCCTCGATGCGGTCGTTCACATCACGCTCAACCTCAGCGCGTATAGCCTTGACTCGCTCATTGGGCAGATTGACGCGGATGTCGTCACCGCTGGGTAGCTGGCGTAGTAAGTAGTTGATTGAGTACTTGCCGACAATCGCCTCGACCTCAGGATAATCAGAAGCGTTGAACGCAGACCCGAGTCTGAGCTGGTCATCTCTGACAATGTCTGGCCATTCTCGCCGCAGCTCAAGCTTCAGTTCGTCAAGCTTGTCAGACTTGATTCTGAGGTCACGCTCGAAATTGTCGAGATTGTCGACAGTGATCAGGTGAACGCCATCCTCCCAAGGCACACACCATTTGCGGATGATAGAGTTGCCGACTTGTCCGATCAGCTTATTGAGCTCCTTAACCACGGCAACCTTGGCGAGGCGCTTGCTGACGCGAATGAATCCATCATCAGCATTCTTGTCGACAGTCACCTCATCGCTGATGCGCTTATCGGTGACCGTGTTGTTCCACTTGGTGCAAGTAACCTTGACCAGTAACGCATTGTTTTGGATCTTATCCATTGTTGTCTCTCCTAGATTGCGACACGGTGAGTGTCAATTTTGAATTGAACGTAGGCTTCAGAGGCCTTCAGGTCTTTGTCACGATTGGTGGCGATGAGGAAAAACACCGCGAGCAGCTCCTCATCAATGCGCCTCAAATAGCTGACAGCGTTATCGATGTTTCGATTGTCGCAACGCTGAGCCAGTATCGTGGCGATGGCGTATTTAGTCGCCAGCTCTCGATCATCAGGAACATCGACTGAGTCAGGATCGCGGAGGATAAGCGCAGCGTCTGGTAGATTGCGGACAATCTGCAGAAATCCAACGAACTCAGCAGCTGCACCCTTACCCACTGCACCTTCAATGGCTGCGTGTTCCAAAGACTTAGGCAGTCCAGCTTGGAGAATGGCAGACACAGACTCCCAACCGCGAGGTGTAGCAGCAGCAGTGAAACCCTTGGGTATCCCACCCTCTGGGTATTCATGAAGCAGTCCAGCCTGATCGATTGAGCCGTTGCCCTTGAGGATTGGCTTGCCACGGTTAGCGATGAAGGCGATCACCTCAGGTGCATAGCCAGCCGATCCTGCGAAGTTGACCCACTCGTCAACGTCAGGGACCACGTTGAGCTGCACACTGAATCGAGTCATGAGGGCAGCATCCTGTCGGCCGTGAACGCCAGCACCATCGCATGACCTGTTGGACGCGGCGATGATTCTCCAGCCCTCGGGCAGAACGTAGTCTCCAAGCTGTCGATCATTGATCAGCTGGTACAAGGATGATTGGACTGACACAGACCCAAGCAGCAGTTCGTCAGTGAACAGTATCCCCTGCTCTCCGTCACGATCAACACGCGGCAACCAGTCGGGCAGGGCAAACGCTGTGCGCCCGTCGACAAGATCAGGTATGCCTCGGGTATCGACAGCGTCAAGTTGGGACGCTCGAACATCGATGAGCCCCCACTGCTTGCCAGTCTGCTCAGAGAGAGACGCAACGATTGACTGCACAATGGATGATTTACCCACACCGAATGCACCCCAGAGAAAAACGGGGCGTACCTTGTGAGGAATAAGCGATTCCACAATGGTGGCCGCTTGGTTTAGTGACACGGTCGCAATGTTTGAATATTGCATGGTTTATTACTCCTAGTAATTGTGGTGGATTCCACAGACCCCGAAGGGTTTCGGCTGGTGTCCAGTCAGCCTCATCAGTGTGG
>UEXM01000737.1_pt1 | contig 32487 bp, 35 predicted proteins | sample 1796661 | NCBI WGS metagenome assembly UEXM01 (sample SAMEA4772469, study PRJEB27181) | metagenome
CCCTTAGTCAGACGCGCATAGGGGGTGGGGGGTGGGGTCTAGTTTACGGGGTATGTAGACAAAAAGCCCCCCATGCAAAACACCCTACACAAACACGTTTATATATAGTCTAATAGCACCATGTTTCGGCAACGGGTCGATTCATAGTGCAATGTCGCACAAAAACGCCATCACGTGATGGCAAAATGGAGCTATATATGTCAAAGCTAAAAGCAGTAAAAGCAGTAATATCATTTACTAAACAGATGATCACTAAAGGCGTTACCGCTATTGAACATGGCGAAATGGCAGAGGTATCGAAGAAGGCCTTCTTTAAAAGCATAGAGGGTCGCGTTCCCGCTAGCAACATATCGGAAGCAAAAGGCGCTTTTGAGAATGTTGCAATCGCTTATCTCGATAAAGAATGGGAACTAAACGGGGAGCTAGTTACTGAATGGTCGAAGCCTAAAGCAGAGCGCCCAAAGGGAGCGGTAAAGATTGGCAAGAAAACATTCAGGTTTTATACGAATCGAGCCAGCACAATCAAAGGGCGGTGGATGGCGGCATATAGGCGCTTTCTAAAAACGGGTGAATCTGATGGTAGAAAGGTATCCAAAGCTAAATCGAAACGTGCTACGGGCGGTGCAACAAAACCAAGCAATCCCTCTACAGATTCGGTCTCGTTAAATGATGCGAACGTAGAGCGTAGTGTTCTATCCCATCTAATGAGTAAAGAATTGATTGATGGTTTGGAAACACAGTTCCAAAGGGACGTAGCATTTACGTTCCATAGACTGGCATTCTATAGGAGTAAAGCTGGTACAGTAACAGAGAACGAGAGGATAATGAAATCAGCATTTCTCAAAGTAATTGATAATGCTTCAGCATCTTGTCTTAAAGCGGCAGACCTTAAAAACAAACTAGAGGATGCCTATAACAAGCTTAACAAAGGGTAGTACATCAGGGGGAGCCGAAAGGTTCCCCCTTTTTTTGTCTCAAAAAAACTTGACACCAGTTCCCGAATGGCTAACTGCCACCTCCTGCTCCGCCCTTCTTGATACCAGTTTCCGAACAGCTAACTGCCTTGAGTGGACACCAGTTCCTGTATAGCTAACTGCCACTACAGGAACAAATTTGCCATCACGTGGTGGCATTTTTCTACTAACTAAACCAATTAAACTTTTTGCTATTTTCAAAAAAGTTTAGTTACCCTTCGTTTTTTCCCATTTACGTTTTTAGTTTTGTTTAGTTTTGTTTATTATTACTTACTTATATATATATATTATTATTATTATTTCTTTCTCTACCAATTAAACCAACTAAACCAACCAAATCACCCATCTGTGTAAACAGCTAGGAAAAGAGATTATCTCTTCGGGTAAGCTACCCCCTTTTCCCTAAAACCACGGAGTACCCAAATTCGTGGTTTAGTTGGTTTAATTGGTTTATTTACGCTACAGCCCACGTATTTACTGGATTGATTCTAAACTTTTTCCGAATATCGAAAAGTTTAATTGGTTTAGTTATACCACTTAGAATAAACACGTTTGTGTAGCTTGACCTAAGAAAACGTATTTGAGATAATAGATCTTGTTGGTGGGGAGGAGCGGTTGTTTGACAGCAATTTCGACAACATCAACAAAATTTGCCATCACGTGGTGGCAAAAAAACGCTAACTTACAGGAGCACACATTATGAGGGTATCAATTACAGACGATGGCACGATGGACACAGTGGTTGTGATCTACACCAAACACGGTGAGGTCATTGAGCGGTTCGACACAGAGTATCGGTATTCATTCGATGATGATCCTGATGTCTCTACCGATTACTTTTTGGAGGCTGTTCGAGACGATATGCAAGATAGCTTATCGTGGAACGAGCACGTGGGAGATTTCGTATGAAGGACTTTAAAGACAGATACAACACGCACGACCCCGATGACATGTACCGATGGGCACATACACCTTGGTGGGTGAAACCGCTATTCGCTGTTGGAGTAGCTGTTGCCGGTGTCGCTGTAGTTGTGTTCGTGTGGATGTTGACTGTAATTGTATTTCTATAGGAGAACGATGATGACTGAAGAACAAAAACTCCGACGCTACCAAATATCGGTCTGGCTCGATCGTTTTGTCGATGTTGTAGCTGATAACGAGGAAGAAGCCAAAAGGATTGCCCAATCGAGAATTGATGAGCTGGTGCGAGACTTGCTAGCAACAGACGTTAAAAAATGGAATATGGCAGTCGGAGATATGTTTTACGAACCCCTAGCCTCAGTCGAAGAAACTGAAACTGACGATGACGAAGCGGCGTGGGATTGGGCTTTGCGGTCTGAAGATTATCCAAAGAAAGATGACAAGGAGAACGATGATGGCTAACTTTATCGACGATATGGTAGAGCTACGTATCAAACGTAACGACAAGCTAGCGGAGGAGGCTAACCGCAAGAGAGAACTACGTGACGAATTAGCAAAGCACGACCCTAAACATCTTAAGCAATGGCTTGAGATTCAACTAAACGACAAGGAGCAATAACGATGGACTATATTAACCAATCAATGGAATCACCTGTAACTCAACCTGAGTTACCCAAAGTAGTTTCACCTACTATCTCAAGCAGTGCAGTGCTCGTAACACTGAGCCGATCCGTACCGGCATTGAAGAAGATAGACAAAGAAGTGACCGACGAGGTGACTACTGCCAAACGTGCCAGTAAAAACGCAGGTTCTTTTCACAAGAATCTTATCGAGTGTCAGGCTCACGATCAGCTATCGACGCACAGTAACGACATCTATCAGTACCACGCTCGCCAAACTATTGTGTGGATGGACAAGGGACCACGCTTGTTACCCAACGAGAAACTCATTGACTACAGAAACACGATGGACGAGTACATTACCGAGTTCGACCGACTCAAGGAAGCGTTCTTAGCCGAATACCCTAGGGCAGTAGCTAACGCACAGTTTCATACAGGTGATATGTTCAAGGAGGAGGAGTACCCATCTGTTGACGAGTTGCGTCGCAAGATACGTATTCGAGTGTCTTACGAGCCGATCCCTGATGCCGGTGACTTTCGTATCGACATTGGTAACCAAGCCGCTACCGAGATGCAGGATACGTACAACAAGTTGTTGGACGATAGGATGAACAAAGCGATGGGTAGTGTGGTCGAGAGACTAATCAAACCCCTGACCAATATGTCCGCAATGCTCGACTATGGCGAGGGTGACAAGAAAACAGGATTCAGAGACACGTTGGTGGATAATGTGACCGACATAGTGAGTCTATTGAAGACGTGCAACATAGCGAACGATCCAAAGATTACCGCTATACAAACACAGTTACGCCAGACCCTTAGTGGAGTAACTCCCGACGGCTTACGTCACAGTCCAAGCCTACGTGCCAAGACACGACAAGAAGTCGATGCCATTATCAACAACCTTCCCTCACTAGGCTTCTAGTGGGGTGGGGGTAAAACGTTGACTTAAAGCAACAAAACCTTATAATACTAACCGTAACACCAATAAACTTAACTTAATGGAGCAACAATCGTGACTACAACAAACACAGCACAAGCAATGTATGCACTCAGTTTTGACCAGACAGCGAACCTTATCAATGCGGTAGGGTCGCGTAACACCGTACTCGCACAAGGTAACATGGGCATTGGTAAAACTTCTTTGTTGAAGCTACTGACCAAGATGAACCCTGACCATGTACCAATCTACCTAGACGGTACGACTATTATTGATTCGGCTGATCTATTCATGGTCAAGTATTCCGAAGATGGTGAGACGTTCAAGACAGTACCCCTTGAGGATCTTGGTCTACATCTACCCGATCAACCTGTCATTCTAATGATTGATGAACTAGGTAAGATGAACAGGTCCGCACAACTAGCGTGTCTACGTCTGATGTTGGAGCGAACGCACGGCAAGCTACATATGCACTCCGACAGTATTGTATTCGCTACGACCAACAAGGGCACAGAAGCAGTGGGTGACTTACTCCCTGCCCATGCACGTAATCGACTGACCATCGTAGAGATGCGTAAGCCTGACAACATGGAGTGGATCGAGTGGGGTGTTAACAACGACATCGACGCTACGCTACTAGGTTTCTGTAAAGAGAAGCCAGAGATATTCCATAGCTTCGAGGGGTATGAGAACCCTGACGAGAACGAGTACATATTCCACCCACGAAGTGCACGTACGGCTTTCGTTACACCGCGCTCACTTGAGAAGGCAAGTGACATACTCAAACAACGTGCGGTACTCGATGACACCTCACTCAGTGCGGCTCTCGTTGGTACGATCGGTGACCGAGCGGCATTGGACTTGGCGGCGTTCATCGCACTAGCTGACAAGCTACCTACACTTGACCAGATCAAGGGTGACCCGATGACTGCACCTGTACCCGATAGCCCTGCGGCTATATGTATGGTGGTGTACAGAGCACTGGCAACCATCGAGCGTGAGTGGGTAGATCCTTGGCTGACTTACATGAACAGGTTGCCCAAGGAGGCTCAAGGTTTGTTCGTCAATGGGGTACGTAGACCCAAGTACAGCCGACGTGATTATGTAGTGCAGTCTGGTACTAAGTATCAGGAATGGTGCACAGCTAACAACTACATGTTCAGCATCGATAAGTAGGGGGTGAGATATGTTAGCAATCAATACACAACTATCAGCCGAGCAACGGCTCACTAAAAACATCACAACCATTATGGGACACCAAAGATATGTAGCCCTTGCAGGGGTGTTGATGCTTGGTAAGAGCGGTATCGAAGATGGCTGTCCTACTGCCTACACCAATGGACGTGACGCATACTACGGACGAGAGTTTGTTAGTTGGCAGAGCGACTCAGGGTTTAGATTCCTGATTCTGCATGAGAACTATCACAAGCTGTTCAAGCACCTGATTACATGGGAGTGGATGTTCAGAGAAGATGCGGTCCTAGCTGGTCAAGCTTGTGACCATGCAATCAATCTGATGATTACGGATGAGAATCGTGATGGGTTTGCAACCATGCCTGTAGATGCCCAAGGCAATCCTATCGGACTGCTTGACGAGCGGTTCCGTGGTATGGATGCAGCTCAAATATACAAGATACTCAAACAAGAAAAGGAGGATAACCCAGAGCAACAACAGGGTCAGGGTGCAGGTCAGGGTGCAGAGTTAGATGAACACGATTGGGAAGGTGCTCAAGAGATGACTGCCGAAGAGCAACGTGATCTAACACAAGAGATCGACCAAGCAGTCCGACAGGGTGCACTACTTGCCGGTAAGGTAGGCAGTGGGGGCAACCGAGCCATCGACCAATTACTACGATCCGAGGTGGACTGGCGTGAAGCACTGCGTGAGTTCGTTACAGAAACCTGTCGTGGTAACGACGATAGCACATGGCGTAGACCAAGCCGACGGCACATGGCAATGAACATCTTACGACCCAGTGGTATCACTGAACGAGTGGGTGAACTAGTCATTGCTATCGACACGTCAGGTAGTATCGGACAACAAGAGCTAACCCGATGTCTCAGTGAGATCAAGGGTGTATGCGATACGGTCAAGCCCGAATCTGTTCGGGTACTGTATTGGGATACCAAGGTGTGTGGTGACGAGCAGTATGGTGGGACAGGTACACCGCTCGAACAACTTACACAAACAACTAAGCCCAAGGGTGGTGGTGGCACTGACGTGCAGTGTGTACCTGACTACATACGCGACAAGAACATCAATGCCCAAGCAGTGATCGTGTTGACTGATGGATACCTACGCGATTGGGGTACGTGGAGTATGCCCCTGCTGTGGACGATCCTAGACAACAAACAAGTAACACCCATCAACGGTAAGACAATTCACGTTAACCTTTAAGGAGAAACAATATGAGCAGTAAACATATAGTACAAACGTTTGGGTTTGATGAGGTAAATAAGTACGATGAGGCAAAATGCAATGGGAGTGCATACACATCACATGACATTAACAGTAACCCACAGTTTGCCCCTGAGTTAAAAGATATACAGAAACGTATTAAGCGTAGGCACAAGCAAGCGTCTTTTCTTTGGGTATCAATCAGTGAGTTTGCTGTGAGGCTAAGCCCAAAAAGCTTGTGTTACGACGCTAGGGTTACCTATCTTGAAAATGCAGGGTACTTGGTACTCAATGTCAGTACTTATAGAGAGAAAGCACTACCCTACGAACAAGACAGACACTTCTGCCTATCTTGGAACAAAAAATCGTTTGCGAGTGTTACTGTTAATCCGGCACGAGTGGCTAAGATCGTTAATTCAACGGTGAGTGTCACTCAAGATACTGTACTCCATAATACGCTGAACAGGACTCTCAGTAGGTTTGAAGGAGGACTAGTCAACGCACAAGAAAAGATGAAGAAGCTAACCCGAAGAGTCTTTGGAGGTATGTCTGATAGCGAGAGGGATGGTGCGTTATTGGAGTATTGCCTAGCTAGTATGGATGACAGGGCAGTAGCGAGTGGTGTGGTAGCAAATGCCAAAGAAAGAGTTACCAAGTACTTAACTACCAAGAAAGACTTGGGGTACTCCATCGAGGCCTGCAATGGACAAGCAGTGTTAGCGTTGTACAAGTTCAAGGACAGTGACCGAATACACTATGCCTACGAAGACCGTAAACTAGGCTCTGTGTCTGATGTCAACGAGTTACCTAAAGAAGTTCTGAGTAAGCTAGCTGTACTACAAACAACAGGTACAGCAGGTATGGATGACCTTGAAAGTTACTATGGAACCAAAGTCCTAGATAGTATCGGTTGTATTTACGATACAGACAGAGACAAAGATGACATGTCCTTCATAGAGGATGCTATGTGCGTGTTCGTATCACCATCAACACTTCAAGAGGTAGCTACCCTTGCCAACTAACATTCAAGACTTGACTACATACAGAGTCGAATTCATTGGGGATACAGCTAAGATAATCTGTTTAGGTATCCCTATAGCACCCTGTGAGTTTGGCAGTGAAGAAACAAGTATACCTATCGTTGATATGCCTGACTGGATGACGCGTCGCGTAGCCGTGCTGTCTACTATGGCTTACGAGCCACCGACAGAGTTTGTCACTAACATTGGTAGACGCATAGAGAAGTATGTCTATTGGGTATTTTATGAGGGAGATGGTGATGAAGCAGATTAGAAAGCCATATGCAAGAGTTAGCATGAGGGAATGTGCCAGAAAACGGTTACGAGTTAAGACGCTATATAAACGCGGTGTCCTTGATTGTGATTTTGTAAACCCCCACCACTATATGTGGCCCGAATACGCAAGTAAGTTTTGGTGGTTTATATGGTGTAGACGAAATCCTTGTCGTTCAGTGGCAGGGTACGTTCGTATGAGCGACTTCCAAGAAGTTAATGAAAGACGAATTATGAGTTTTGTCTACACCAAAGATGACAAACAGAACGATAATTCTTATCGGTTATATAATCCTTTAGAGTAGAGGGTTTTTTAGAGGGGGACGATGATGGCGATGACACCTGAAAAGAAAGTAAAGGATAAGGTAGCTAAGGTACTCAAACAACTTGGTGCTTACTACTTCTTCCCCGCAACAGGTGGGTATGGACGTAGCGGTGTACCGGATATAGTCGGGTGCTACAACGGTAAGTTCTTCGGTATCGAGTGCAAGGCAGGGAAGAATACCACAACAGCTTTACAGGAGTTTGAGTTGGAGAAGATACGCAAGGCAGGAGGTATCGCCCTTGTGGTTAATGAAAATAATGTGGGAGATGTAGAAAGATTAGTACGGGGGTAGGTTTTTGTTGTTTTGTCCTACCCCAGACCCCAGTAGCCGGTGGGTCGGGATCATATGCCCTAAAACAGCTACAGCGTACGCTTGGGTCACACTGCGAGAGGGTATCCCTTACAGCTCCGCCTAGGTGAGTACGTCGGTTAAGCCCCGATACGGTTAGTCGTGCGAGTAACGTAAAGTTCTCTGAATAGGTGGAGATACCTTATGTTACAGACCACGCACTTTAACTTAACTAAGGAGAACAACGATGCCTAAATACAAAGTAACGCGTATATACAGTTACCCCGCGTCGACAGTAGTCACTGCACCTAACTTAGAATCAGCAGAGCGCATGGCTGAGGACATAGATGGATCAGAGTTTGGTCTACCGTACGGTGCCCTATGCGATACATGGGTTCATTCAATAACACAACAGGAGAGCGATGATGAGTAACTTAAAAACAATAGTAAGAGGCGCGTACGATATACAGAAGAATAGAATCCAGACAGGTAATCGTTTGGTAGGAAACTTCAAAGCTAAACTTGGACAAGCACCGAGTGAGAAGGAAGATACAATCGACAAGGATGGGCAACAGATACTTGTTAACCTACGTAGGGCACACAAACTGCTTACCGAAGGAGTGGCTAGCTTTCCAAGGCAAGCTACGTTCAAGGGTGATGAGGTCATCAGTGACTACACCGAGTTGTGTCTGGTGGATAACTACCTAGAATTGGAGACGCAAGAGAAGAATCACTTCAGACGTTTAGGTAATATCCTCAAGGGTTACCCTATCTACTCTCAATTTCTTGAAAATGTAACAGGCGTTGGTCCTGCTATGGCAGGGGTAATACTTAGTGAAATAGATATTAGTAAAGCTGAGTATCCATCTAGCCTACACAAGTATGCAGGGTTAGATGTTGCAAGTGATGGGCAGGGGCGTAGCCGTAAGAAGGAACACTTAGAGGAGAGTGAATACGTAGACAGAGACGGTAACACTCAAACCAAGAAAGGTATTACTTTTAACCCATTCCTTAAGACCAAGTTAGTAGGTGTACTAGGTAGTAGTTTCATCAAACAATCGCCAGACAAATGTAAGTATCGTAAGGTGTATGATGATTACAAGCACCGACTAGAGCATATGGATGCCCATAAAGAGAAGCCCAAGGGACACCGACATAACATGGCAGTGCGGTATATGATTAAGATTTTCTTAATTGATCTGTACAACGAGTGGCGTAGCATCGAGGGGCTACCTGTTGCTCCCACATACAGCGAAGCTAAACTAGGTAAAGTACATAAGGTAGCCGCCTAGCTAAACGAGTCAAATGGGTAAAGACAACCAACACACTCGAACGAGTCATTCGAGAAAAGACAACCACGGCCCGCGAACGAGTCAAATGGGTAAAGACAACCATAGAGGTGGAACGAGTCATGGAGGGATAGACAACCAGACGAATGAAACGAGTCACTGTGGAACAAACATTAGACACCCAAAGAAAGAGAGCGAGTCACTGTGGAACAAACATTAGACACCCAAAGAAAGATAGCGAGTCAGTAATGAGAAGACAACCACTGCGAAAGAACGAGTCCGAGGCGGGAAGGCAACCAGACCGGTTTAGCGAGTCATGGGGCACTAGACAACCAGTGAAATGAAACGAGTCAATGTTAGTGAGGCAACCATAGTTATTTAACGAGTCATAGCCAACTAGACAACCAGATGACGGAAACGAGTCATACGACGCGAGACAACCATGTCCCACGAACGAGTCAATCATGGAAAAAGACAGCCAAAAGAATGTAACGAGCCATATGAACGAAGACGACCAATACGATGTAGCGAGTCATCGAGTCTGAGACAACCAAAGTACATGAACGAGTCAAAGAGCGTCATAGACAACCAAAAAATTTGAACGAGTCTGAAGTATTTAGACAACCAAGATCGCAAAGCGAGTCACATGAAGATAGGCAACCAGTAGTTCCAAACGAGTCAAATGCAATTAGAAACCCATATAAAGTAAGCGAGTCATTAAGGAGGAAGAACTATGAACCGAGATAGAGACCCAGTAATGGTAGACCTTAATCGTTACCTTATGACACAGGAAGATGATTACGTAGACCCCCTCGAAGCTGAGATACAATACCAAGAGTATCTTGCAGATCAGGATGAGGGTTGGAGGGACGACGAATGAAAAGACTAACCAAAGCAAGGCTTAGGAGAGAGCTGTCTATACTTAAGCAGGACATACAAGACTTACGACAAGCTGAGAAGATATGGGAAGGACTTCTTGCTAGTTGGCCTGATGACACCGACTACATTTATGTAGATGAAGAAGGTGCAGTTGAAGAAACTACTGGAGCATTACACTAATGACACTAATGAAAAACGCTTTAGAGAAACAAACTGGTGGCACTCACTACAAGGATATGGCTATCCAACCGGCAGAATACGCCGAGAAGAACGGCTTGTCGTTGCTTGAGGGTAACATCGTTAAGTACATTTCACGTTGGAAGAAGAAAGGTCAACCGCTATCTGATCTCAACAAGATCATACACTGCGCGGAACTGATAAAAGAAATCCACAACGTAAGCGAAGACAAATGAAATTAACTATAGAGTTAGACGAAGAAGATGTGGAAGAAGTTATACAGCTTATGCACAGAGTTATCGAGGCTGTAGATAAGCTGGAAAACTATCAAGAAACTGGTATCAAGGAGATTGAGGATGAGTGATCCATATGTGTTTAACTGTACGATAGTGCGTGTAATTGATGGAGATACTGTAGATGTCGATGTTGATTTGGGTTTTGGTTGTTGGGTACGTGGGAACAATGGTCGGATTCGTTTGTTTGGCATTGACGCTCCCGAATCTCGCGGAGGAACTGTGGAAACAAAAGCACATGGGCTTCTCGCAAAGAAGTTTGTACAAGACTTCCTCAAAGTCGGAACGACGGCCACCTTAAGAACTAAACAAAAAGGTAAGTTTGGCCGGTACTTAGGCGACTTCCAAGTAGGCAACAAGTGGTTATGTGCTTCGCTAGTCAAGAACTTCTTAGCCGTGCCGTACACGGGGCAGAACAAAACGGAGATCGCAGTAGAGCATGAAGCTAACCGACAACAATTAATCAAACGAGGTTTACTATGAAGCTATTGATTGCAGTTATATTGTATTTGTTCCCACACGTAAGTATGGCCGAGTGTCAGTCTTTATGGGTAGACCACGACTACAATCCTAATACCCCTGCAATACAGAAACAAGTTTGTGATTCACCCATAGACTTACCCGGCCTACCTAACATTTCTACCCCACCAATACAGACACCAACAATTCCACCAATCTCTTCACCTTACTTACCACCGATTGGGAATACTATCTGTCGAGAGGAATTAGTGTATCGAAACGGGGATTGGATAACTGAGATGGTTTGTTACTAAGGACGCATATGAACATAATAACCGTAGACTTTGAGACCTATTACGACAAGAAGTTTTCCCTAAGTAAGTTAACGACTGAGCAGTACATACGTAGACCTGACTTTGAAGTGATTGGTCTGGGTGTAAAACTAAATAACGAAGAAACAGTTTGGTTAAGTGGAGAACACGATGACATCAAACGGTACCTACACGAAAACTATGACTGGGAAAACAGTGCTTTACTGGCTCACAACACCATGTTTGATGGGGCTATTCTTAGTTGGATCTTTGATATTCACCCTAAGTTACTGCTTGATACACTCTGTATGGCGCGTGGTATACATGGGGTGGAAGTGGGCGGCTCACTAAAACACCTGTCCGAAATGTATGGGATCGGGGAGAAGGGCGACGAAGTTGTTAACGCACTTGGCATACGACGTAAGGATTTTACGGAAGAAGGTTTGTCTAAGTATGGGGACTACTGCATACAAGACGTTGAACTTACCTATAAACTGTTTGGGATACTTATGAAAGTGTTCCCAAAGAAAGAACTTAAAGTTATCGACATGACGCTACGCATGTTTGTGGAACCTAAGCTAAAGTTAAATGTTGCTAAGTTAGAAGATCATTTAGACACATTACAAGAGCAGAAAGAAAAGTTGCTAGAGGACTGTGGGATCGGGAAAGCAGAACTTATGTCTAACCCTAAGTTTGCGTTAGCACTTGAGGAGCTAGGTGTTAAGCCCCCTAAGAAAACTAGTTTACGTACAGGCGAGAAAACTTTTGCTTTTGCTAAGAATGATGAAGCGTTTAAGGCATTGCAAGAACATGACGACCCACGAGTGCAAGCCTTAGTAGCCGCACGTATAGGACTAAAAAGCACACTAGAAGAAACGCGTACTGAGAGGTTCATAGACATTGGGTTAGGCGGTACATTGCCCGTTCCTATTCGGTACTACGCCGCGCATACAGGACGGTGGGGCGGTTTGGATAAGGTAAACCTACAAAACCTACCATCACGAGGACCAAATGCCAAGGTATTGAAATCATGTATTTGCGCCCCTACTGGGTACACGTTGATTGAAGCGGACTCTGCACAAATAGAAGCCCGCGTACTGGCTTGGTTAGCAGAACAAAAGGACTTAGTTGAAGCCTTTGAGAAAGATGAAGATGTCTACAAAAAGATGGCGGCCAGTATATACAACAAGAAAGTAGAGGACGTTGATGCGGCTGAACGTTTTATTGGCAAGACTACGATCCTAGGTGCAGGGTACGGAATGGGTTCAGTCCGGTTCCGAGAACAGCTTTTAGGTATGGGGGTAGAGGTTGAAGCGGAAGAGTGTGAACGTATTATCAACGTGTACAGGAATACTAACAACAAGATTACGAAGTTGTGGAGGGCGGCTCAAACTGTTTTAGTGGGTATGCTACAGAAACATAAATATGCACTAGGGCTTAAAGGAGTGCTATCAGTACTGCCAGAAGTAAATGGTATACAGCTTCCGTCTAAACTAATCATGCGCTATGAAGACCTTAAGACCGATAAACCAAAATCAAAAGCAGACGCAAAAGCAGACCCAGAAGTACAGGTGAGGCCAAGTTATTCATATAAGACTCGACGAGGCCGAGTCAATATCTATGGGGGTAAGGTGATAGAGAATGTCTGTCAAGCGATCGCTAGATGCGTTATGTCAGACCAAATGTTAATGATTTCAAAAAGGTATCCTATCTTGCTTACTGTACACGACTCTGTGATATGCTGTGTTCCAGACGATGAAGTTGACGAAGCAGCGGCTTACGTTGATTCATGTATGCGTTATACACCGGACTGGGCGAGGGGACTTCCAGTGCGTGGTGACGTGGACGTAGGGAAAAATTACGGGGAGTGTAAAACATGGGTAAACCCGCATGGTCCTTTAGCAGCATAAAGACGTTCGATCAATGCCCTAAAAAGTATTATCACACTAAAGTAACCAAAGACTATGAAGAGGATTTTAATACAGAAGCAATACTATACGGCAACGAGTTTCACGAAGCGGCAGAACAGTACGTACGTGGAGATGTCGAAGAGCTAGACCCAAGGTTTGCTTACGCAGAACCTACGTTAGACAAGCTTAAAGATATGGAAGGTGAGAAGCTTTGCGAATACAAAATGGGACTGACTGAGAACCTCGAACCTTGCGGTTTCTTTGACAAAGACGTGTGGTTTAGAGGGGTATCAGACCTTACTATAATCAATAGAGAAACAGGTGTAGCTAAAGTTATCGATTACAAAACAGGTAAGTCAGCTAAGTATGCAGATAAAGGACAGCTAGAACTAATGGCGTTAGCTACGTTTAAACATTTTCCAGAAATAAAAGTAGTGAAAGGTGGGTTGCTTTTTGTCGTTTGCAACGCATTTATTAAAGAAACATACACGATAGAGAATGAACCGAAACTCTGGGAAAAATGGCTTACCGAGTATGGCAAGCTAGAGAAAGCGTTTGAGGTAGATACTTGGAACGCCCATCCAACAGGACTTTGCCGTGCATGGTGCGTGGTGATTGAATGTCCGCATAACGGAAAGAGGTAACTATGCCGTACAAAAATCCGAAAGATAGAAAGAAACAAGTTAACAAACCGAAAGGGAGTAAAGAATTTGAAGCGCGAATGGAGCGACAACGTGCTAGAAGAAAGCTAGATAAAGAAGGAGTAGATAAGAATAAAAACGGGAAGGCTGACAAGAGAGAAGGTAAAGATGTTAGTCATAAGAAAGCTTTAAGCAAAGGCGGTAGCAATAAAGACGGTATAAAGATAGAAAGCCGTAGTAAAAACCGTTCCAGAAACTATAAGAAAAAGAAGTAGATATGCAAATAGTAGATAACAGAGGCTTGCTTCTGCGGGTTCGTAATCCCGGCAAAATAACAACCGCTATCCCATCCAGTAAACAAGTTAGCAACACTGATGTGCTTGTTAAGTGGGGTGTAGATGAAGCGAGAGTACTAAAGAACTTAAACGTAAAAGACGTACCCTCCCCTATTTTGGGGCAGTACAAGTGGTCTGGACGGTACAAACCGTTTGAGCATCAAAAGACTACAGCTTCTTTTCTTACAATGAACCGCAAAGCGTTTTGTTTTAACGAACAAGGGACTGGCAAGACGGCGAGTGCTATCTGGGCTTCTGACTTCTTGATGCAACGAAAGTTAATCAAACGTGTTTTGATAATATGCCCACTCTCTATTATGGACTCCGCTTGGAGAGCAGACCTATTTAACTTTGCTATGCACCGTACAGTAGACATAGCGCATGGGGCTAAGAAAAAACGCCAAGAGATTATTAATGGCGATGCAGAGTACATGATTATTAATTACGATGGGGTAGAGATAGTAAAAGACGACATAGCTAACGGTGGATTTGACCTAATCATCGTAGACGAAGCTACCCATTATAAAAATGCACAATCTAAGCGGTGGAAAGTACTAGCTAGTATTCTAAAGCCTGACACTTGGCTATGGTTAATGACAGGCACACCTGCTGCACAATCACCCGTTGATGCTTATGGATTAGCTAAACTTGTTAATCCTAAGTCAGTCCCTAGATTTTTCGGGGCTTTCCGTGAAATGGTAATGCACAAGATTACCCAGTTTAAATGGGTTCCTAAACCACACGCTACAGAAACCGTATTCAATGCGCTCCAACCTGCAATACGTTTCACTAAAGAGCAATGTCTTGATTTACCTGAGATGACTTACGTTAAACGTGAGGTAGAACTGACCGCACAACAGAAGAAATACTATGACATCTTACGTAAACAGATGATGGCTACTGCGGACGGAGAGCAGATTACAGCGGCTAATGCGGCAGTAAACATGAACAAACTCTTACAGATTTCATGTGGCGCGGTCTATACGGATAGTGGAGAGACCATTGAGTTTGATATAAAGAACCGATACAAGGTACTCAAAGAAGTTATTAACGAGTCTAGTCAGAAAGTCCTGATCTTTGTTCCGTTTAAACATGTCATTGAACTTCTCAAAGATAAGTTGTCTAAAGATGGGATCACTAACGACGTAATTTCAGGAGGGGTGAGCGCAAACAAAAGGACACAGATATTCAAAGCGTTTCAGACCACCGACTCCCCTCGTGTACTTATTATCCAACCACAAGCGGCAGCACATGGAGTTACACTAACGGCGGCTAACACTATTGTTTGGTGGGGACCAACGGCTTCTTTAGAAACCTACGCCCAAGCCAACGCACGAGTCCACCGTTCTGGACAGAAACACCCCTGTACCGTGGTACAACTTCAAGGCCCACCTGTCGAGAAACGAATATATAGCATGTTAGACGAGCGAATCAACGTACATACGAAAATGATAGATTTATACGAAGATGTACTTGAATTATAGATAAAACTACACTATATTATAAGAAACTTAATAAAAGTAGGGGATACTTAACCATGACAGCTACTGTTGTGAGCACACTTGACGATTACGTTACGGCTTATATCAAGCTCCGCGATAAGAAATCTGAATTGGCTGCGGCCTTTGCAGAGAAAGAACAAGAGATAAACCGACGACTCGACATCATAAAGGGTCAATTTCTGGAGCATTGTAAGGATAATGGAGTGGAGTCAGTAAAGACTTCTTCTGGAACTTTCTGGCGCTCTCAGAAAACAAGATTCTGGACAGGTGATTGGGAAGCGTTTAACAACTTCGTGATTAAGCATGAAGCAGTAGACTTGCTTGAGAAACGAATACACCAAGGGAACATGAAGCAGTTTCTTGAAGAAAACCCGGAAGCTTTACCGCCCGGACTCAACGCAGATAGTGAATATACCATCACAGTACGGAGGAAGAAATGAGTGATTTTGATAGTTATGTCCCTGTTGAAGAGGTTGCAGAACACCTTTCTGTAAAGGTAAGCACCATCCGACAATGGGTTAACAAAGGGTTCATACCTAAAACTACTTACATAAAAGTAGGGTACACCTACCGATTTAATGTCCCTGCTGTGGTCGAGGCGCTCAAACAAGACAGCCCCGATATGGAGACCGATCAAATAACAGAGCAGTTAGACCTACCCTTTGAAGAAGGTAAGGATGTATGACCGATCCTTTTGACAGTTTGCTAGATGAGTTGCAACCTAAAGTTGTTAAACCTGTGGTAGATACAAACTTTGTTGAAGAGGTAGAAGAGACAGAAGAAGCTACAAGATTACGTTTGAGTATACGCGACGGCGTATTTCGTGTAGTAGGTGAGGTAGTAGAAGAGCTAGGTAGCGGACCACTCAAAGTAGTTATAGTAAAAGCCGCTCCGGTATCGCGCATCTATTACGAACAAGAGTATGTAGAAGGTGAAACTAAAACACCTACTTGCTGGTCTTCAGATGCGAACTCAGGTGTTTCATCTACAGCAGTTTTAGAAAAACATCGTCAGTCTAATACGTGTTTTAACTGCCCTCAAAACATTAAGGGTTCGGGACAGAACGGGAGTAGGGCGTGTAGATTCCAGCAACGCATTGCCGTAATGCTAGCGGACGAAGAAGGGGTTTTACAACCTGACCATGCGTACCACTTACCGTTACCCGCAACGAGTGTGTTTGGTAAAGATCAGAAGAAGATGGGGCTTCAAACTTATGCGCGTTTGATTGATTCTCAAAGCGCACTGCTGTCTTCAATTATGACTGAGTTAAGTTTTGATGAAGATAGCTTAACTCCAAAACTATGTTTCAAACCTTTTCGAGTGTTAGAAGAAGCTGAGTTTAAATTAGTTAAGCAAATGCAGCATAACCCTCACACTAAAAGTTTAGTAAGTTTTATTCCTAAAGTGTACGAAAACAACGGCCCTAGCGTGGACAGCATGTTCGATGTTGTCGAAGGGGAAGGAGTGTATGTGAGAGATTCGTAGTACCAAAACCTTAGCTTTTAAGCTAATGCAATTTTAATTAACCTTAATGAGAGTGCGATAAAATGAAGAAAGAAAAAATAGTACATAGGATAGATAACGTAGAAGCCCTTTACCCCAAGATGGATCAGCCCTACGTATTTAACAAAAAAGGTGGTCCGAATGGTAAAGGGGGGAGTGATCCTTGTGATGCCCATACTTCAGGTGCAGACTATTCCACTAGTTTTAAGATGACTGGAGCGCAAGCCAAAGAACTTTTAACAGCTATGCACAAAGCTTATAAGGTTCGGCAAGAAGATGATTGGCCTGAATTTAAAAACCCATTCACTCCAGATACAGAAAACCCTAAACTTTTTGTTGGCAAGGCGAGGATAGATGCTTCTTGGGAAAGACCTCCAGTGCATATCGATGCTAAAAAGAACGACTTAGGTAAAGGGTTTAAGGTAACAAAAGGTAGCACAATCAGTCTGCAAGTAGAGATGCACCCGTGGTACAACGAACGAACTGGGAATGGTGTGGCTTTACGCTTGGAAGCCGTTCAGGTTGTTAAGTTAGCAGAACGTGCAGTATCGAACGTGTTCGACGTTGTTGAAGGATTTGCTAAAGAAGATGACGATTCTAGTGAAGACGATCTTGAAAGTGTATTCGATGTAGTGACTGAAGAAGAGGAAGAGGAAGTTGTTGTAGAACCAAAGGTCAAAGTGTCTAAGAAAAAGAAAGACGCGCCTAAAGACGATGTTGATTTAGCATCATTACTAGATGGGTTCGACGACTAAAATAAAAACAAGGGCATCTTCGGATGCCCAAACCTCTTTCAAGTATGGATAGCTTATGGATACCAAACAGTTTCTTGGCGCTGTGTTGGGTGGTGAAGGGTACTATTGTGTAGCAGGAAAAAAGAACGAAGGGTCAATGAAACAACAGTTTCATGATTCTTTAGACGCTGTTACAGAAGCCGCGAACAACTTTGACGGACAAGGGCATGATGTTTATTTTGCATTGTCTTCTTTTGCTGATAAAAATCGTAAGTCTGATAATGCGCGGGACTTAAAGTCTTTGTTTCTCGATATAGATTGCGGGACGGACAAACCTTACCAAACCCAAAGTGATGCGCTAAAAGCATTAAGAACATTTCGTAAAACATACACTCTACCTAAACCTTTTATAGTAAATTCAGGGCGCGGTCTGCACGTATACTGGACGCTAGATAGATCTTACTCGCGTGAAGAATGGAAACCTGTGGCATCACAGCTTAAGGCGACATGTTTACAGGACGGGTTGGACATTGATCCCGTTGTAACTGATGACGCGGCGCGACTACTACGTATCCCTAACACACGTAATTTTAAAGGCGAACAGCCATTACCTGTGGTTGTGGTTCTTGAAGGTGATTTAGAGGTAGAGCTTGCTGCTTTCGCAGGTAAGTTACCTGCTGAGTTGATACCAGTCCCTTCTATCAATAGCTCTTCTCAAGAAGATCTTGAAGATATGGAACGGGCCAAAGGACTTTCAAAATACAGATACAATTTTAAAAACATTATTACTAGCACACGTAGCGGTACGGGTTGTGCTCACATAGAACGAGCCATACTTAAACCCGATGAACTAACTTACCCAGAATGGCTACACACACTGTCTATAGCTAAACGGTGCGATACAGATGGAGTGGAGGAAGGCACAACTCCTGCGGTACATTTAATTTCTAAACGTGCGACGAACTACGATCCAGAAGAAACTAGAAAGATTTCTGAGTCGATTGAGTACCCACATACATGCGTCAAGTTTGACGAGGACTATCCCGGTTTATGTAAAGACTGTGGTCATAAGGGTAAGATTAAAAGCCCTATAGCTTTATGTAGCGAAATAAAAATAGCGCAAGATAATACAGAAACAATTCAAGTTCCTGTTGTGCCAGAAAACCCAGAAGAAAAAGAAACAGGTGTGGTTGTAGAAAGCCCCACACTAAGAGTAAAGACTACAAAAGTAACTGTCCCTGATTACCCTAAACCTTATGAAAGACCTAATGGTGGAGGTGTAGTGCATGTAACTAGTGACGCAGAAGGTAACAGAGAAGAAGCCTCAGTTTTAGATAACACTTTGTATGTATCTAAACGAATGATTGAAGACGGAAAAGGCCCATCTTATGAGATAAGGCATCTTTCTCCTCACGAGGGGGAACGTTCTTTTTTAGCAACTCAGACTGACTTAACTAGTGTAGAAAGCTTTCGTAACGTAATGAACAAAAATGATGTATTAATTGGCTCTGAAGAGGTAAAAAAAGCTATGTCGTATGTAAAAGCTTGGATGAAAAAACTTATAAACGCTGGCCCTGCAACTTATGTTAAGCCTCAGTTTGGGTGGACGGAGCACTGTAAATCTTTTGTATTAGGAAATAAAGAAATATTTGCAGACACTGTTAAAGACAATCCCGCAGGAACACGGACTGCTCAGTATATACCCATGTTTCAGCAGAAAGGATCGTTAGATGAATGGAAAGAGCTGGCTAAATTTTATGGGCAAAAGGGGTTTGAACAGCATCAATACATGTTTGGTTTGAGTTTTGGCTCTCCACTCATGGAGTTTATATCAGGCATATCTGGTGCTATCTATAACCTTACAAGTACCGAAACGGGAATAGGTAAGACAACAGGTATGTGGGGTGGTGCTTCTGTATGGGGTGACCATAAACAGATAGTGCTTATTGGAAAAGATACAGACAATTCAGCTTGGAATCGTGCAGAGATAATGAAAAATTTGCCGCTTTATATAGATGAGGTATCTAACTTTAAAGCAGAACAAGCAAGCAACTTTTGCTACTCAATCAGTGACGGAATGCAGAGAAACCGTATGAGTAATGAAGGTCAAAATATGGAACGGTTTAGAGGAGAAGTATGGGCTTTAAGTTGTGGTACTACAGGTAATAGTAGTCTGACACAGGTAGCTTCTACATTTAGAGATAATCCAAAAGGAGAGGCGGGGCGAGTAGTTAGTGTTACAGCAAAAAAACTACTTAAAGGGGATGAAGATACACTAAGAGCAAACGAGCTTAATGACAAACTAGCAGCTAACTACGGCTGGGCAGGACCGATATTTATACAGCACGTAATAAAAAATAAAGCTGAAGTAGAACAAGAAGTAAAAGATATACGTACGAAAATGATAAAAGAATTGAAAAGCGAAGCGCAAGATAGGTTTTGGGTGGCTCAAGGCGTGACGACGTACGTTGGGTGTAAGATCGCTAAGGAAATTGGGCTTATAGATTGGGATTTAGATAACTTATGGAGGTGGACCATACATACTATATTGGCACAGAAACATGATTTACAGGAGATGGACATGGATATTAATGACGTAGTAGCGCAGTTCTATATGGATAATGTACGTTCGATATTACGTATTAGTAGTACGACAGATGGGAGAGATCCGGTAATATTAGCTACGTTAGAACCTCAAGACATCCCAACCCATAAGTTTATAGGTAGGCACGAGACAGATATAAACAAATTTTATATACGCGTCGGACCTTTTAAGAGATGGTGTAGTGACCATAAATACGATTGGAGTACTATAAAAAGTCTTATGGTTATACATATGAACGCTAAGAATGTTAAGAAAAACATGGGTAAAGGCACTAAGGCAGCAATAGGTATGACGCATGTATTAGAATGTACGTTCGCTATTGATTATATTCCTAACCCAGAAGGTTCAGATGAGGCTAAGTCGGAGTGATATATCCCCTGATGGGGTAAGAATAATTATAGATTGGAGTGGGTTTGTAGTTGGCACTTCTCTATTCATACCATGCGTTAACGCAAAACAAGCTGTAAACGATATAGTCTCGGCTAGCGGTATAGAGAGACGACACTTAACAAAACGAGTTTGTATAGAAAAGGGTAAGTACGGAGTACGTGTTTGGCGAGTTAGTTAAAAGTCCTCGTACTCCGCTCGTGAATCTAATAGCATTTGAATGAAACGTTTATCAGCTACGTTACCACCTAATAATCTTGCAATAGCGGACCCTCTAGCGCGAGTAGTTAGGGACTGCTTTAGACTATCTCCATCTATACCCGCTTCAGGGTGTTTTTGATTGAACTCTCTGATAGCTTTTATTGTTTCTTGTTTTCCTGCCTCGTCTCCATTTTTATGGGAGAAGGCATACAGGTCTAGTAAGGCAGACCGCATATCTACTATTCCGCTTACTACGCGGCGATCTCTTGATAGCCTGTCTTGCGCTGAACGAAGTGCAGCCGGTCGGAATCCCATTGCTTCTTTGATTGCAGCTCCTACAGTAACGTCAGCAAGGATGGGGTCGCCTCGTGTTGTTTCGTACGCCCCTGTTGTAAAGTTCCTACTAGATTTTTTAATGTTAGAGAAAGCAGTTGGTAGTATTCCCTCTATGGCTCGCTGATTGTTTTGAGGATCGTCGTCAAATAGTTTTGTAATGTTATCCCCTAAACGGAACCCTATACCTATTGTTGGACCTCCATAAGTCTCTAAGGCTGAACGGAATTTATCTTCACTCCGATAGTTGCCGGGATCTCTGACTAATAAGTTAGTTAAAGCGATACGGTCAGTAACATCAACACCAAAGTATTTAGCTAGCATACCGTAGTACCAACCGTCTCCTACCGTCTTAGCGACTATAGTATTAGTGTCGTCCTCGTCTTCATCTAAGAACATGTCAGCAACAGCGGCAACTATACCGTAAAACGGCAGACCTTTAGCCCCAACCAACGCCCCACCAGTAGCCGTCATATACACAAACGCGCTCCGTAAAGCACGATCTTCTTCTATTTGTTCTGGTGTACGTGCAACTCCTCTAGCTTGTCGAGTCATCGCTTTAAGCATTCGCATTTGAATGTACAGTACTTGAGCTGGGAATCGCTTGAACTGGTAAAGAATAGCCCCCGGTCCAGTCTGTGCCCAACGAGGGGCAGTAGCGAGAAGCGCAGAACTGTTCGCGTATTCCATAAATTCAGTAGCGACTTTTGCAGCTTCTGGTCCAAACTGTGCTATATCTGCTTCCGACATATCAGCTATCTTTATGGCGGGTTTCCCTTTGTTTGCTTCTGCGTAAGCCTTCTCTACTTCCAAGATGTAAGAACTAGCCGCAGTAACTTGACGGATCGCACGTTCCGAATGATTAAATATAAAGCTAGATACGTAAGCCAACTTGTTAAGAAATGGAGCTGCTGGGTTTTCATAGTCGGCGTTTTCTGAAGCTATAGTGCGAGTGTCTAATCCTATTTCCTGTAGTCGTTCGATAAGAAACTTTAATGGCCCGCCTTCTTTGTTAGTGTAACTAAATCCACCAAACTCAGACACATCTCCTATTTCTCCATCTTCAGTAATTCCTTCCCGTGTAACGTTCCCGAAAGACTGAGTGTACATCCTCATGGCACGGCTCATCGCTGAGGTTGCTTTGACCCCACCAAACTTACCGGATAGCAACGGGCCTACTATCATAGGTAGCGTAGACATGTTGACCGCAGCAGAAGAGATATTAAAACCTAACGTATAAATAAAAGAACTTGAACGTAACTTACGCGCCCAGTTAGGAAGGTTAGGGTTTTTAACAAATTCTAAATAACTTGGTAGCTTACCTACTTGCCGGTTTGTGTCACCTCTAGTGCCTACTAACGCTAGTGAAATATCTTCCACCCAAGCACGGTCTCTATTAGATATATTTTCTGATAGTGCAGCCCCTTCTCTCACTTTGTTAGCAGCGTTAGTAAGTTTTACTTCGTACGACAGGTTAGTAAAACTATTAATTAATCTAGGAAAAGAATCTTCAAATGTTTTAAGAGCATTTGTTTCGTATCCTGCTAATCCTTTACGCTGTTTATGTCCTTGTACCAAGCCCTGTTCAGGAAGAGACTTTAATAAGACATCGTTTACAAGGTCTATAGCTTGTTGTGGTATCTTAACTTCTCGCTCAGTTTTATTACCCGCAGCGTCTATGTCTGTAATGGTGACGGGTTGTTTAAGTGAATCAAGTAACTGCACTAAGAATCCAGTAGGAACATTAACGCTCTCTGCCGTTATATCGGGACGGGGTTTTTCCCTAATAGAGCCTTCGATCACGTTTGGGTTGTCTTCAAGGTTTCTTCTAGCGATCTTTCTTGCGCCCGGAGTGACGTGTGCGCTTACACCATAATCAGTACGCCCGTCAGGAGTTTTGTATTCAAATTCAATCCAGTAGTCACCTGTGCGGTCTAGTTTAAAATAAGGATCAATTACCCCTGAATTTAGAATTTTCCTAAACGCTTTTTCTTTAACTGTTTCTTTGACTGCGGACTCTAAATTTAGATCGTCTAACTTAGCGTCTATCGACTCTAGTATTTCCTCATTCATTTTCTTGTACATATCTCTTATTTCACGATATGTAGTTTGTTGTTTTGGTGTTAGGCTTTCGTACAACTTCTTTACTTTTTTATATTCGGCAACACGTTCTGGAGTCGAGTTAAGTTTTCTAACTCCTGCGCGGACTACTGTCCTATCTAAAGCATCTACCGCTTCGTCACGTTCTGTTGCTGTGTTGTATATAACTTTCTCTACAGCCTTACCGTTTTTATCTGTGTAGCTGTAGCCAAACTTTTCGTAGCGATTGCTAGGTTTTGTAGGGTCTACTTCTTCTATCGTACTGCGGCCAACTAACTCATTGAATATTTCAATCGCCTTACTGTCACCTTTAAACGCCGCTTTAAAATCGTTTAATTTGTTACCAAAACCTTTCATGCGTTCGTTACGATCGCCGTCCTGCTGTTTGATAACTTCTTGAAAATCTCTAGTAGCTTCATAAAAAGGTTTAAGTTCAGGATTTGCTTTTACAAGATCCACGAGATTATCTAAAGTCATCGCGTTAATTAGAGTCATACGACTAGTGTCACTGTACTGTTCTGCCCTACCCCATATATGATCTCGTGCGTCTTTTAGCGTTTTAACTGGAGCAAGAGCCGTACCACCCGCTATCAATTTATAAACAGCACGAGCTGCATCGTTATTAGCAAGAGCTTGAGGAACAGTTGTAGCGTCACGCGTGTCTATAGCTTCTGCGACAAGCATGTTTATATACTCTACCGTTTCTTCCTCCATGTTCTGGACTGGGGTTGTTGGTAGACCAAACAAACTTTTAACTGCATTAGTAAAACGTTGCCATGCAGTTAACTTACTACCGGCAGGTTTATAGGAAGCTAGCGTCGCTCTAAATTCGGGATTGGTATAGGCTTCTGCAACGAAGTCTTGTAAAGACTCTTTACCATAACTACCTTCTGGTAGCTTACCTTTAACTTCATTAAACAATCTGAGTAACTGTTTAGTGACTGGGTGGGATTGGTTGTACAACGTTGTAGAAGTAACTGCGTGTGCGACTTCATGTAATAACGTGTGCGAGTTTAAAGGTTGAGTCAGGTCTATCTGAATTAAATTCTGAGACGCAATATAAGTACCCGCAGATTTAACCCCACTAGGGCTAGCTAATCCGTCTACGAATTCAACATTTATATCTTTAATAGCTAAAGAGAGTGCGATAGCTGTATTACGTACTTTAGCGTTAGGGGCATCGGCTGCAAGTTGTTCAAGCGCACCTTTTAAATCGTTATCCAGTACCTTATTATTAACCGACTCCGAAACTAAAGGCATAGTAGCAGCCACAGCATCAGAGCGCAGGTATTCTATAACTCCCGCAAAGTCGTCTAAGTCAGCCCCATAGACAATATCTTGCAGTACTTCTTCCGTTAGCGCGTCATCCTGTTTGTTATCTTTTTCTATATACTCATCGTCAAGCTTATCTCTTGCATCTTGTTCCGCAGTAAGCTTTTCTAGGAAAGCGTCGCCTCGACGTTCTTGAGATTCATAAAATGTTTTGTACTCCGTTAGTTTAGCATTAGCTTCAGTACTAAGATTATCTTGTACCCATTTAGTAGCAGCGTCAGCGCGACGTATTTCTTTGTTTGCTACATCTTTTGGTGAAACTTTATCTAACGAAAGTGGGAACGTCCCTTCAAAAGCAATCGCACGGAGGGCTTGGTCCTCATCAACAGTATTTTGCATATAGTAGGACACAGAGGCTCGCGGAGTGTACTTACCACGACTTGGTAGAGCTTTTCCCTTAAGATTAAGTAGCTTCTCTGAATCCGTAGTAGGTAAAGCAACAGTTGACATTGGTGGCTGTGGTGCGTCAGTAAGACCTGTACGTGTATCAGTGGCTGCGGGAGGGGGCTTAACAGAAGGAGAAACTACTCTACCTAACGCACGGTAATTTAGTAGGTTAGCCCTAACCTGTCTAGCAGCTTTTGGATTACTACCACGATCTTCAGCTTTTTTAATTTGCCCACTGTACGACGTAATTAGTGTTTGCAGTGCTTCTTGTACTTCTGGACTACTCACGTCTTTACCCTGTAGAGCTTTTCTTTTACGTATAGGCGCACTTTTAGGAATACCAAGAGTGTCAAAAAACTCTGGGGTAATAAGGGTTTCAACGGTTTCGCTTGTTTCTGTTTGTGCTTGTTCTTGATTTACATTCGGTGTCTTTACTTCAGGGATTAAACTCTCTATACCACCCCCATCTGGATCAATGCCGGGACGCGACTCCGCTAGAGTGTAAGTTCTTTCTGTAATGATTTGTTTTTCTACGTCAGTAGGGGCTGTGTTAGTTATACCTGCTTCTGCTAAAGCGTTAGAAAACGCTCTTTCAGTGTTAACCTGACTTGTTGTATCAGTTTCGGCTAAAACTTTTGTTAGTATTGGCCCCCGTTTAGCTTGCGTTTCTTCAGCTCGTCGAGTGTCTATACGCCCCTGTACATCTGCTAGCGCAAGATTTTGTGCTGCTCTTTCTTCTGCATTCTGTTCTGCTTGTTGGTTCGCCCGTAAAGCTGCTTCTTCATCAAGTAGTTCTTGTAGTTCTTCTGACTCCGCTCGTTCTACTAAGTCAGTTTCTGGAGTAACCTCTACCGGAGCTTCTGCCGTTACACCTGCAAGGTCTTCTACATCCATTAATTGTTCAGGTTCTGGACCTTGAAAAGCCTGTTCTGCCGCAGCGCGTTCTTCTGGGAACATGTCACGGGTTTCATTGTCAGGCGTAAAAACTTGCATTGCTTCTTTATTGGCAACGGCTTCTTCTTCAGCTTCAGCTCTCTGTTCAGCTTCTATTCTTTTAATAGCGCGACGTTGTTGACCCGGAATAATTGCTTCGGCAATACCTTGTAAGAGGCCGCCCACTCCTGCACCCATACCGAAGGATTCGCCAGTGTCCGTAAACACACCGCGTTCTGGATCGTATATACCACGTTGGATAAGGTTCTGACCTACTTCACTGATGGCTTCTTGGATACCTTCGTCTAGTGCCGCTTTACCTACGCGTCCTAAAGGAGCTTTTTCTGCGGCCCGTGAAATTTTGCTAATTAACCTACCACTAAGTTCTTCTGCTACTTCGTCCGCATTGTTACCTAGAACCTTTCTAAACCTATTAACGATCCTAGCAGGACCGAACATTTCCATTGCGCCCGGAATAGTACCTAACCCAGCAGCCTTACTTATTTCTTCTTCAGTAGCTCCCGATGCTATTGCGCGTTGAGCAGCTTCGCCCGATCCTGCGGTAATACCTGTAAGTGCTCCTACACCAAGACCAACCGCACCAAAGGGAGCAGCCGCAAGAAACGGTAGGGTAGAGCCTACACCACCTACAAAGTCCAGATATTTGCTGTCTTCGTAGGCTTCACCGGGCGCAAGCGTTTCCTGTACATCGCCACCAATTTCAGCAATGCGAGCACGAGCAGCTTGTTCAGCTTCTTCAGGTAAAAGAAAGGATGCACCTGTAGCGGCAGATTCAACAAGACCCGCAGCCCCACTAAGTAGAGCTTTACCTGTCTCAAGTCCATACCCTAATAATGAAGTTTCTTCTTCAGGTTCAGGTTTAATAGGAGGAGGAGTAGAAGGGATGATTTTGTCTACAATCCAATTATCATTTGCTAAATAAGCTCGTGCGCCTGTATCAGGATTTGTAGCTGTTTGGGATACAGGAACCCATGCCCCGTCTACTAATATAACTTGCTCATTAGTTTCAGGATTAGTTGCGGTTTCAACTGCCATACATCGTGCCTATTTAAACTATTAATCTGGTACAAACCCCGGTGGTAGGGTCGCTCCACCACCTCCACTTCCGCCACCCATTATTTGGTTTCTCGCAACATTGTAAGCAGCGCGAAGGTCTCGTATTGAACTTTGTTTTGTAACGTCATCCATTGTTATATCTGCGTTTACTTCCGATACAGCTTTTGCAATGTCCACTCCTATTTTTGCAATACTTTCATCTACTCTACGTTTGTACTCTTTGTTATCTCTAATGTTTAGACCCTTCTCTCTTAGTTTTGCCAACTCGTTAGATGCTTGAGTAGTGAAAGCAGTTATACTAGTCCTTGCATTTTGAATAGCTGCTGAAGTTTTAGCGGACATCTCTACGTTACTAAGGTTGGCTAGACTTTGTAGTGCGGTATTCATCTCAGCCGAGAAGGTCTTAGCTAGTTCAGTACCGGCTGCAAACGCTTTCTCTCTGGCGGCTCTATCCATTCCCAATGTTTCTAATTCAGCAGTAATCGGTGCAAGCTCTCTTTGCCTTTCTAAATCTCTAACTTGTTTATCAAAAGCAGGTCGTGCAGCCGCCCCTCTTCTACCCGCACCAATGATACCTCCCGGCCCTGAAAGCCGTTCTAAAGCACTTTCTATCTTCTGTTGTCTTAATATTTCTGGGTCTAACTCTGCGGATAAAGCTTTAGCTTGTGCGTCAGCGGCTTGTTGTCTCAGCAGTCTTTCTCTATCAGACATACCATAAAAATCCAAAGCATCTTGCCGACGTTGCGCTTCTTCAGTAGCACGATCTCTTCCTAGAGCATCTCCAGCGTACTCGGACACAATATCTGTTAAATCTGATGTGCCGGGTTCAACATTAATTTCGCTTATCCTCTCTACAATCTCCTCAACTACGTCCGGTTTTTCTGGGGAGGTAGAAGTAGTAACTACAGGAGGAGGAGTTCCATTACCTGTCAGTTGTGCAGTACCGCCCATTGGAAGATTCTCTGGATTGCCCGGTAAAAATTCAGTTATAGAAGGCTTTGCATTCATTATTTCCTCTAGCTCAGATATAGGTACACCTTGGCTTCTTAATGCCCGACGTTGTTGCCGTACTCGCTCTTCGCTTTCAAGCCGTGCAACTCTTTCAGCCTCTCTTGCTTTTAGGTTTTCGCGTCTTTGTTCAGAGGATAGATAAGTAGGGCGTTCAGGCGGTGGGTTTGCTAAAAGATAAGCGTCTACTTCTGCTTGCATAGAAGGATCAACAACTGAACTGCCATCAAGACCGGCATACCCAATAATCCCACCTTCTTTTTTATCAATGACACCACTACCTATCAGAATATCTTTACGGGTAATTTTACCGTCACCGCTTAAGTCAGGAAATCCACCTTCTTTAAGAGACACAATACCACCACCTACCATGCCTTTTACGTATATACCTAATCTTTCTAGCTGCTTCCCAAACATACCTATTAAGCCGGGGTTTTGTTCTACTTCTGCCTTAAGTTCCGCACGTTCTTGTGGAGTAATTGCTGGGCCTTTATCGAGCATTTGCTTGATGAACGGAATCTTGCTTCTTATTATTTGGTCACTTTCCTGCATGTTAGACCCCATGTCCATCATGCCTTGGCCTACCCCCTGTCTGACTTTTTGTAACGCACTAGGTTCTGTATTAAGCCCTCCTTCTGCATACCCAACAACCCCACCGTCAGCCATACGAGCCATATTAGGAACGGACATACCAGCCATTCCTTGCATTGGTGGACGCATAGGTTGTTGTGCCATCATAGGTGGACGTTGTTGTGCCATCATAGGACGGCGTGGAGGAGTACTTTGTTGTGTACGAGCTAATGCGGCTGCAATACCATCTAAGCTTTGTTGTTGTCTTTGTTCTACAACTGTAGCAGTAGTGGGGCGACCCGCTTGGGCTAATAGACCATCCGCACTTGCTATTAAATTAGTTGCTTCTTGTAGGTTCAATAAAGCTTCTGTTGCAGGAGGTAGGAGGTTGCCTAAACCTTCATTAGAAACTACTTCCATAGCTGCTGCTGTGCGAGGGTTATTAGCTTGTGCCATTGGGTTTGTCTGTTGTAAAGCCGCTAATCCGTTCATGTGTAGATGCTCCCACCGTATACGTTAGTGTTTGGGGGTAAAGTTGTGTTATTTGACGGCGCTGGGGCAGCTGGAGCGGCTGGGGCGCTTCCTAAACCTGAAATTAAATTAAATATGTCTCTACCGCCGCTAAACGCTCCTGCTATAGCTTCCAAACCTGAAGGTTGGTAGTAAGAGTAACTTTGAGTTTCAAGAGGTAGTCCCTGTAGCAAAGACTGTTGGTATTGAACTTTCTTAAACGGATCGTCTCGTTCTTCTCTAAACTGAGCGTAGTCTGCACCAATACCTTCGCTTGTAATACCTCTTTGTATATCTCCCGCTGCTAACTGTGCGTCAAGTGCTTGTAGGCCGTAGGTTCTATCTCTATTGTAAAGATCAGTAGCGCGATCAAAAGCTTCTGAATACCCCCGTCCTGTGATCCCCGCTATCCTATCCAACGCTCCACGAGCTAACTCTGCATCAGCAACTGCTTGCCGACCTCCACCATATGCTCCTGCTTTTGCATACTGGCTCTGCATGGCTTGTTGTGCTATCTGTGCTTGACGTGTCGCCTCATCATACTGAGGTTGAAGAACCGCTTCCAAGTAAGGGTTCATGTACTGTTGAACTACGTTATCGGACGCAGGAGTAAAATCAGGCGTTTGACCAGAAGCGATTTGTTCCGCAGTAAGAGGAGTATACGCTGCACCCGTAAAAGAAGCTGCTGATGCTTGAGGTAGTTGAAGTGCACCTAATCCTTGAAACGCTTGTGTCTGAAGGGCTGATGATCCCGCTGTAAGTGGTCCTTGATAGGCTTGATAGGGTAACTCTGATAGTGCAGCCCCCTTTCCCAACATATCGGTAACATAAGGTCCAGCCCAACTAGATAAGGAAGATTCTTCTGCTCTTGCTTGCCCTAAACCGGGATTAAGAGTTGCATTGGCATCGGCGGCAGCTTTTGCTGCGGCTTCTTGAGGAGACATAGCCATAGTTATTTCCTTACGCTAAATATTGGTTAGGGTCTATTTGCTTACCCTGTTTAGGATTACCAGTGCGGTCTGTACGCACTCTTTCCATCATACTGTATAGGTTCTGCGCTCCTGCATCGGAGTTACCATTACCCAAGTGGCTTACCACATCTGCGGGTATAACAAACTCACCGTCACTTAAAGCAGCGGGTTGAGAGTTACCTATCATAGCAGGGACATCATCAGCCATGCCATCTGTAATACCACCCAAGTAGTAACCGTTATGAGGTAGAGATGTTAGACCCCCCGCCGCAAACCCCGCACCGCTAAAAGGATTGTTTAAATTCTGTGTGGCTAGCTGCCATTTTTGTGCATCACTTATCGCTTGCTGCTCCGGTACTGACTGCCCTTCTGGGATAAAAGTAGTATCTGAAAAGTAACGTCGTCCACCACTGCCGGGCCGTCTATCAGGATCAAAAGCATCACCTGTCATCGGTACAGCTTGGCGTTCGGCAGTGTATTCTGGAATACCTCCTTGATAGCCAGTGATGTTATTAGCTTCAGCGCCTAAACCAAACAAGTCAGATATAGTTTCAGAGTTACCGGCTCGACTAGCAGCAAAAGCTGTTAAAGCAGGAATAAGAGCTGCATAGTCAACACCACCTTCATCAGTGGTAAAATAATCCATAACATTAGACCCTAAGTTAGTGCCGTAATCTAATATCCCACTACCTAAATTCCTTAACCAATCCACTTTAACGCCTCCCTATGATGCGTTCTATTTCGTTAACAAAGTCGTATTGTTTGATTCTACCACCTTTTGCGGCGTTTACCGTTGGTGCAAATATACTTTCTCCACCAATATCGTATAGGTAGTTTATAAGTGCTAAGTCTCCTGACTCAACATCTACTTGAGTGCCTGTACCAGCAAAAGGTGTTGCTTGTGTAAGCAGTTGTCCTACAGCATCTTGACCTTTGCCTTTATCATCACCGTCACCATCACCCGGACCTGTACCGGGACCTGTACCCGGACCTGTACTCGGACCTGTACTCGGACCTGTACCTGTACCTGTACCCGGATCACCCGTAGGATAAGCACAAACACCCATAGCATTTCGAGTCATACCCGGAGGGCAAGGAGTAGGGCCAGTAGGGCCACCCGGACCTGTACCACCCAAACCACCCGGACCTGTACCACCCAAACCACCCGGCCCACCACCAGCAGGACCAGTAGGGCCAGTAGGGCCAGTAGGGCCAGTAGAGTCAGCAGGGACCGTTTGAGTTGGTCCCATTACAGGCGTATCAGTGGGTAGATCGAACGCTCCCAACTGCCCAATAACATTAATAAGGTTGGGTATTCCCGTATTAGGGTCTGGTTCACCAACTGTAGCAACTTTGTTTCCGCTTACGTCTACTACATGCTCTGCTATAACATCACCCGTGCTGTTGAGATCGGGCCTTACTGAGTACTTACCCCCGTCTGCTATAGGTACATCGCTAACATCCCCCGCTGGAAACCTTTCTCCACTAGCAGATACAAAGACATTATCCGAAGCGTCATAAACAAAAACATTCATAGCGTCAGACCCTGTACCCCCAGCAGAAGGAGAAGCATCGCCAATAATATCAGCAGCGGTGTCAGCGACTGTTTGTGCAGGGTCAGAAGGTAATCCACTAGAAGCACTAGAAGCACTAGAACTTCCTCCACCTCCTGCATCGGCTATAATATTTGGGTTAACCGGATTATTACTACCTACAGTCATGCCTATTATTTCAGTAGCAAGATCACCACTGCGACTGTTAAGTACATCTAATACTGCCTGTAAATCTTGTTCTGCTAAGTCAGGATTTGTAGTTGCTCTGTTTATAAGTTCGTCTATTTCACTTTCTAGCCCTGCACCTTCAGCATCTTCCCCTCGACTGCCTAGCACTTGATTAGCTTCAAACTGCTCTATAGCTTGGTCAATATCAAACTTTGCTGCTTCTTCAGGAGTCATGGGAGTAGCTTTTAATCCACCCCCATCAAAAATACCCATAGCATCTAACACGGACTTGAATATAGAACCTGCTGGTCCTAACGTGCCCATTACGAGATAGTCTAAAGCCTTATCTTTATCCGACCTAGGTTCGCCTCCACCTAAGATCGTGTTAACTGCATTGGCGATTGAAACTTCAGTATCTGTAGCCATACCTATCCCTACGGTGTTGGTAGCGTTTCTGGCAACGCTGACACAAAAGTTACGGTTACTAGGGTAGACGGCACGGCAGGGCGGGGACTTGCAGCCGCCTGATAATCAACCGTTATGTTTGTATCGTCTGTTGC
>UEXM01000738.1_pt1 | contig 32470 bp, 49 predicted proteins | sample 1796661 | NCBI WGS metagenome assembly UEXM01 (sample SAMEA4772469, study PRJEB27181) | metagenome
CTATAGTCCATTTTAGATTACCTTCACTAAGGGTTGCGCCAGTGTTGTAATTATCTAAAGGGTTCAACGTAGCAAAGTTATTCGTTGGCACATCAGGCACACTATCCCGGTAATCCAAGTTCACAGGTGTGAAGTGATTGCCGTTGGTTGATACATCTTTGAAGAAGGCTGCTTCACGAGTATCGGCAAAAGCCATGTAGATGTATGTTGCACTGGATTGGTTTACATCGCCATAATTTGAATTTAACTCAAATCCATCCGAAAGAAAGTCTACTGAAAAGCTGCTATTGTCTACAAATTCAGCATCACTACCATTTGCCACCAACGAATTATCACGAGGGTCTACCACGGTTCTGGTATTGTCCCAAATAACCCAATTAGAGCCGGACACCGTTGTACTTTTAATCATAAGCCATGCGGGTTTAAAGCCTAGCCCTGTTACTTGTTTTCCCGCACTGCCTGACCCCGTGTATGAACCAAATTTACTATAGCCAGACACCGAATGGAACGCATAGCAGATAATGTCGTTGCCTGACCCATTGTTTACTGGATTACCACCTAAAGAAAAAACACTGCTAGTTGGGCTGGTGTTATTCCAGTAAGCAGAACTTGTATCTGCTACACCAGTTGAATTAAGAAACAACGATTTTGTGTTGCCAACATCTTTATGAAAAACAGTCCAATATTCAGAACTGCTGTCACGATTTTTTAATATCAACATTTCTGGCGTACTGTTTAGGGAATGAGCTACTGTAGCCCCAGCAGTTGCATTTCCGGCAAAAGAAATTATGCTGAAACCTCTAGCAGTGTTAGCAGATATTCTAGTCGCAGCTATTGACCCACCCAATGCTGAACCAAGATTGCTGCCATCTATCTTTACAGAACCCGCTGTTGGAGTTGCCCCTGCACCAGCACTGTTGTCGGCTGTTGGTGTTCCCCCAGCTTCCCAGCACCAAGCTACAAAACTCCCCGGGGTTGTTCCGTTGTTTTCCCCTGCATCTGTACCAAGAGTAAAGCCATCAGCATCAAAAGACATAACGCTTTGACTTGATGTGTACTCGGCGTTGGTTAAATCACTATAAAGCCTTTTGTTGACACCACGAACTGTGTCATAAATCCTGTGATTGTAGGCTATGTTTCTGCCTTTAATCCAAACCAAGTCAGGGCTGAATCCAAGACCGCTTACACTGTTGGTTACTCCTGTGCCAGTATATGTGACAGTGTTGAACCCCTCACTAACAACATCATCTTTGAAAGTAAGGTGAAAACCATTGGTTCCAAATGTCAGACCCGATGTATCTTTTGGTATCCAGATACCGTCCTTAGTCTCGCCAAAGCTAGCGGGTGTCAGGGCGGCTCCATCAATAAAATTAACTTCGGCTAGGTAGCCGTCAAAGGCTTGGTCTGAACTAAAAGAACGGTATCCGATTATATGTGTGTTTGTACTATTTACATTTGTATCTGCGTTTAATGTTGGGTTTGTGTTAAAATCAAAAGCCGTTTGTCTTACACCATTAACATATATTTTTAGTCTGTCTCCAGCGGTTGAATCTGTAGTATCAACAGCCACGACAAAGTGATACCAAGCTGAAGGGTCACGCAATCTTAGTGTTGTTGCTGTATCACCACCGCCAACCCCATTAACTCGCAGTGAAGTATTTGTACCGTCTGAAATATAAATCGCAGTTTGACCCTGCGCACCCCAAAGCCAACCCATGTCTCCCGAAATTCTACCCAGCTTGACCCAACTACTCCAAGTCCACGTTTTTTGATTACTAGCAGACGCAGGGGTTCTGGTTAAATACTGAGCATCGTCATCATTAAACTTCAACGACTGGTCAAGCAGATGCTTATAAAAGCCTGTTGACTGTTCTCCAGCACCCGCTGATTTGATTAAAGACATACTAAAATCCTACGTTAAAACGGCTGAACCAGAGACTAGGATAGTGTTATTGCCAGATGCCGCTGAACAATAGTAAGCCAAGTGATATGTGCCGCTGGCTGAGATGGCTGTCAGAACATCTGCGTTTATGGCTACTGAAGCATGGGCTGCAATCGTGTGGTTGCCGCCGTTGATGAACATGATGTTGCCAGATTGCCCTGCTGCTGCGTTTGTAAAGGTCAGCGTTAGACCGCCAGCCGTGGTACATTTAAAATCATTGCCAACAGCAAGGTCAAAGCTGCCATCGTTGTCGGTGGTAACGTGACCCACAGCCCTACCGCTTACACCTACGTCATCATTAAGTGTAAATATGGTTGTCCCTGTTGCGATTGACGCAACCGTGGCATCTGCATCGTTCTTAATTGTAATATCTGAGGTAGAACCTTGCCCTGTGAGGACTAGCCCCTCTGCCGCAGTGTAACCTATAGCTGCATTATCACCAGCAGAAGTGTCGGCAGTAGCTTCTAGCGTTTGACCAGTAACCACACCAGTAGCAGTGATATTACCAGTGCCAGTAATATCGTTACTGTTTAAATCCAAGTCACCACCAAGCTGCGGTGAAGTATCTTCAACAACATTAGACAAGCTGCCAGCACCGTCTTGACCGCTGTAGCTAAACTGGACTGTAATCCCATCAGTATTGCTAAATGTACCATTGCTAACAACGTGGGTTACAGTAACCTTGCTATATCCAGATGCGTTAGTAACTGCACCGCTTACTTTAAACATAGCATAGGTACTAGCAGTACCTTCTTTGGTTATAAGTATTATGCCTCTTGCTGTTGAGTTAGACACATCATCCCAAGATTGTACAAACGTGCTGATGTCCACACCGTTGTCATCATTATCATCAATGAAGATTGTGTCAGCAGAACTGATTGTGCCGTTGTTAAAGGCTAACTTGCCCCCGCCTGGGTCAGCGTCAGATGTAGATGTGCTAAAAGTTAATGCCAAGCCAGCATTGGAACCAGCCGCACCAGTTGACCCTGTGTTACCAGTAGCCCCTGTGTTGCCTGTTACAAGCCCAAAGGCCAGTGCTAACGCGCCGCTGCTTGCAGTATAGGTTGCGCTTGCTGTAGGCGTTCCACCAGCACTCACGGACGATACAGACGATGTTATAGTGTCTACTTTACCTTCAGTAACAACCAAGTCACCAGAACCATCAAATCCAAGTATTTTGTTAGCACGGGCTGTGGCATCAGCAGTAAACTCGGAGGTAGCAATCACGTTAGTCTGTGACACCTTCAAGGAACGTCCAAGCTGTTCTTCTAGTTCCTGTGTAATAAAGGTTAGCTTATCCAGCGCATCCTCATGGCTTTCGGCTGGAAACGGGTCATTTGCCACATAGTCTGTAAGCTGGGTACGGGCTGTGGTTCTAAGCAGCACAACAGTTTCACCGCTTGCTGGTATATTGCCTGATGTAAACGTGACGTTGCCGCCGCTGGCACTACCCACACCTGATACAGTGTAATGCGTGGTTTTTGTCTTTACTGTTTCAGCACCAGTCGAGTCAGTACGAATGATAACCGTAATATCGTCATCATCGAATATCTTAAAATCATAAGGAAATTCGTCATCGCTACCATTGCCGTTGGCGCTTTTCCTGGTTGTGGTGCTGCTAACTGTCATTTCAAACTCCTAGAGTATATATACCTTATTTTGATGGTTTAAGAAAGGTTGTTAAAACCTGACCGCTGACGAAGACGGTGGTAGCCAGTAATCTTGGTTGTACTCTCTTTTTATGCGGCGTTCAGTTCTACGCATATATCCTGGGTCAGCCATCTCCATCAACCCGTAAAAACCAAGGTAATTAACAGCCTGCTCAGTCCAGAACAGATTGGCAAATGGCGTATTACTTTTTATAAACCGTAAGTAATCTTTTGAATCTGCCTTCATCCTAGCTGTTTTAGATATTAGCGCCAAACCATCACTAAGCGTTCCTATAGAGGGGCCAAGCACAGTTTCTTGGAAAGACTGACCGTACCTATTATACTCAGCAAAAAGAAAATCCCCATAAATACCAAGGCCACCGCCACGGACTAACGCATCAATCCAAGCCTGCCCACTTTTAGGGTCTTTTGGTTCTTTGCCGCGCAACAAGTCTTTTGCTGCGCCTGACAGATAACCGAGGCCAGTGGTCGCAACCACAAGAGAGGCAACTGCTGCGCCTCCTTTTAAGCCACCGCCATACGCATTGAATTGCGGTAATACTTGTTTAGTGAGTACAGTTACAGGAAACGACTTAAACTGCCCAGCAAATCTAACAAACTCACCTAATGGAGTTCCCTTCTGTGTACCTAAAGTCATCATGGCGCGTTCTCTATCACCAACAGTGACCACGCCTTCGTCTACAGAATCATTTATCAAGCCCATTAGCTTTGAACGTAAATCGTCTTTAAATCCTAGACGCATATCATCAGTCACATTTAGAGTTTTAAGGCTGTCTCTTATGATTGGGTCAATAACTTCTGCTGATAAATCGTTGATTGCGTCAGGTGTAACAAAGTTTTCCCCATCAGCCGCCATTGTTTCTAAGTGTCTAAAGGTAGACCATTCATCGGCAGTAAAGTTGTACAATTCTAAGGTTCTCTTTGTATTGGCTGGTAATTTATCAAAGTCCACATTTCTATAGTTAGCCAACTCATTAGAGAAAACAGCAGCCATTCCATTTTTATGGCCCTGCGTCCAGCCAGCCAACAAGTTTAACTTGTAAAACACTTTCTGCATTTCAGAGATTACCCCTGGAAGGTCGCTTACGCTATCACCAGCAATAGCGTGAATTTCTCCTAAATGTTGGTCAGTGTATATTTTTAGGTGCTTAATAACTTGTTTGCGTTCTTTAGATGCAAATCTATTAAGCAATCCGTCTAAGGCATGTTTGTGTGAACCAGCAAAACCTTTGCTTGTTTTTCTGTTAATGGTAGCGCCTTTAAATGCTACGTCACCAAACGCAGATATAACAGCACCCCCCAACTTTGCCATACCTTGTATTGCCCTAGTTGTGTAGCCAATTTTAGCTAAACTAATTCTTGCTGGAATATCCAGCCCACCACTTACAATACCAAACTGTGCGTCTGCAAATTTGCGGGAAAGCTCATCAACAATCCCTTCCTTTGACGCAGCACGGTCTTGTATATCGTCCAGTATTTGCTGGTGCATTAGCTTTGGGTTTGGCCCTAGCTTCTCAAGTAAGGCTATGTTTCTGGCGTCGTATTCAAAACTTTTGTAAAGCCTTTCGTATAAACTTCCGCGCGAATATTTTTGCGCATACTCAAAAGCAGCCTTGCCATCTCTGAAGTGTATTTTCCTAGATGAGCTAAGTTTTTTAGCAATGTTTGCCGAAGAAGGCTTGCCTATCTGCGCCTCTGTAGTCTCGTCAGCAAAGTGGTGCCTGCCGGAAATAAACTCTTTATACTGCGTTTCCAGGTAGTCTTCGATGTCAGCCTTTGCTGTGGCCTTTGTAACGTCTAGGTTTTTGAATGTCCGATTTTGGTCAACTAACTTTAAAAAATCAGCTTTCCATTGGTCAAACCCAGCCCTGCGTATCATGTCTGAGTCATGGCTTTGGCGAACCAAAAAATCATCCCTGTCGCCAATATAAGCGCCAGCACGGTTTTTTCTTCCTAACCTAGCGTTGTTACTTTTGTCTATTGAATTAAATATTTCAGCAGCTTCTTTTGAAACCTTGCCATCGCTAACCATCTGACCTCGGTTATCAGGGGCTGTATAAGCGTACATAGTAATTTCTTCATCTAAGGTTCCGCGCCTAAACACATCCTCTAAGTGCGCACCTTTTTTATTTAAATCCAACTCAAAAGAAGCAGCGTAGTCTTTATGGATAGCGCCTCTTAAAGTCGATACACTGTCACGCGAACCGACAGTCATTTTAGAATTTCCTGTTAGGTACGCATTGTAACCATCTATTTCATTAGCCGACTTACTGATTGCAGCGGTTATATTTGCCCTATGTTTAGCCCTTAGCAGCGCTTCTTTTTTGCTTTGCAGCGCAACAATACGCATTTCACGCACAGTTTCACGCGCAACATCAAATGCCCTATCTAAATCATTCTGCGACTTTGGAGACTTTTGTTTTAATTGGCGGTCAAAATACTTGACCATAGTTTCCGCTTCTTGATTACTAAGCTGCACACCTCTGTCTGTTGCTTGTTGCAGCATCAAGTTCATACATTTTTTGCTTGCCACTACCCTACCCCTTTATAACGCAGCTTGCGCCAGCAAACGCAATCTCGTCCATATTTTCTGAACGCTCAACAATAGAAGTCCAACCATCCAATTCTACCAACACATCATCGCCAATCATTTTGTTGTCAGCCATAGCCTTAACCTGTTCCTCAAGAGATTCAATTTCTTGGTTAAACCTAGCAATTTCTGCATCAGGCGTTGCAGTGCCGCGCTCATACGCCAGTGCTTCAAATTCTATTTCTTCTAAAGTAGGGGTATAGCTTTCTAAGCCAGAAATCTCTTGGTTAATAGAACGAACTCTAGCAACCTCTGCGTTCATTTCCTGTTCAGTAACACCTGGCCCCTTAGAAACCTCCAACTCTATAGCCTCGTCTGCTGTGATAGCGTTTTCAGCAATATTTATTTCATCAAACAATTCCTCGTCACTAAGGCCGCGTGGGTCTATCCCTAACTCAGCAACGCGTTCCTCTAAGTCTGAAGCCTCCCTCCAAGCTACGGCTTCGGCGTCAAAATCACTAAACCATTGTTTCGTTATCGCGTCTGTTTCAACAGCATTTACAAATTCATCTGGGTCAACTTCAGTATTATAAGTGTCGATTTTTGAAGGAAAAAAACCTTCCTCTTGCGCAGCTTTTTTCATGTCCTCTAGGTCAAGACCTTTGTTGTTTAGAACGCGAAAGCCAACTGTATCTAGCCTGTCAGCTAAATCTGAAACACCAATACTCTTAGGGTTTATGCCACCTTTATTTCTTATGAAGTTAGTCAAATTTGTTGTTGGCTTTTTCTTTGCCGCTGCTAGCGTTGGTGGTAAATCCTTGCCTTTACCTGGCACTTCTAAAGGCGGTTCGTCTGCTAATTGCAGCAGTCTGTTTGTTTTTATATCGACTTCGCGCTTATACTCAGTGCGTAGTGCGGGGTCAGTCTTTAACACTGCCTCTACACGAACAGGCTCACCGTTTGCAGTTTGTGCAATAGCAGACCTGTATGCTTGCACAACCGTTTCTGGCGTTGAGCGTGAAAACACATCTGTTAGCTTGCCGCCAACACCAGTAACCGTTCCACCAAGTATGCTTCCGGCAGTTACATTTATAAATGCGTCCATAAGGCCATAATCAGGGTCTTGTTCAAAATAAGAACCAGGCAAAGCTACGCCTGCTTCAAAAGCAAGCCCAGCCAACCCAGCCTCGCCAGCACCAGCAGCAACCCGACCCGCTGTAGCCCCATATTTTGCAGTAATACCAGACACAGCCCTTGCTGAAGCTGCCCGTGCAGGCGCGTACAAACCAACCGCCAGCGGTGCAGCAAAAGCTATGCCTACGTTTACAGGGTCAAAAATACTTCCAACTACGCTAGCGCCGAATCTTGCTGCACTTGTGCTAAAGTCTCTCTGCGCACGGGATAAGACTAAATCCCTTTCATACCTTCTGTCATGCGCCTCTGCTAAAGACCTAGCTACACTTTCGCGCACCCCTGTATTTGGGATGCTTAATCCATCTCTAAAATATTGGCTTTCATTGTATTCGTCTTTTGTAAGGACACGCTCATCATAAAATTGCCTAGAAATGGCACTGCCGACACTACTAAGTTTTTGCACACCAAATGATGTTGCACCAAAAAACTCAGCACTTAAAACATCTCCTGTGCTTGCTGGCGTGTACTGAAAGTAGTTATCCACATGCGACTTAGAAAAGTTCATTTGCGGGTAGTAAATATTCATCAAAATGTCTCAACATCAAAAGCGTCTATTTCAGCGCTAGGACGAATAGGTGCGGCAGATTTGCCTGCTTGAATCTTCGCCTGTTGCGCTGCTTGTATGCTAAGTATTTCAGACAGACTCTTAGAAATAGGCTCTGCCTCAAAATCAAATACCGCCCCGCCATTCCTGTCTACCAAAATAGCTTGAGAACCATCACTGCTAATAATCCACCCAAAACCAGTCTTAACTTCAGTTAGATATTGGTCTTTTTCCATGTCGTATGTTTTTTCAACCTTGGCGTATGGGCTAGACCTATAGTAAACATCATCAACACCCAATTTAGCTACAGCCAAGTTTAGCCTTTTCTCAATGAAGTCAGCATCATTCTGCAAGTATTTTGGGAGTCTTAGGCTTGTGCCTTTATTAGGAAAGGTGTCTATGTAAGAATATCTCTCATCAAATATCGTAGCCGCTTGGTCAATGTAGCCTTGGATATTAGTGGCATCCACTTTGTTGTCGCCACTTAAACTTTTGCCATCTTCTTGTATTAAAAATACAGCCAAATTGCTAATCATATCTATATGCTGTTGACGCGCATCCCTCATGCCCTGGGTATCGGCTGCGGCACTTCTTATGGAGTCACCTTGAAAGTCAACAAACAAACCGCCAAGCATAGAGTTCAAGTGTTTCTTTACTTCACCATTAGTGCGCACTTGTTCATTTAATAAGTCTCTGTTCTGGGGCGTCACGCTTATCTTGATGTTTCCAGGCTGTGCTGAACTAAGTAGTTGCTTGGACATAGGTGCGGCTGGTGCATTTGCTACATAATTAAGGGCTAACTTAAATTCACCCGCCCTTAACTGGCGCATTGCAGCCGCTTCAACCTCTGGCCTAACGGGGCTTTCTGGGTCTGAAGATATGCCGCCAACTGCCGCCAATGCCGCTGTGACATCCTCTGGGGTTTGGGCTTGGCTAATAGCGTTACTAAATGTATTGACTTCTGCTACAGTAAAAACTTTTATCTGGTTGCCTCTTAAACCCATTTCTGATTGTGCAGTTATTATCTGGTCTTTTGTCGGCCCCTTTGTTGGGTCAGACACATTTGGGAATTTACGCTTAAAGTTTTCTACAACATAACTGGCAGGGTCAGCAGCTATTAACTCTTTTCTGCGCGTCATAGCTTTGTCAAACATTGACACTTCAAGCTCACGCTGTCTTGCCAAATCAGTTCCAGCGGCAGCGCGTGATTGGCTAGAAAGTATATCTCTTTGGTCAGATATTTGTTTGGGAGAAGCGAAAGTTAAGTTATCGACCACATCGAAAGTAGTTGCAGCAACTGATGCTTGCAAATCTACATCATTTGCCAATTCATATTGACCAGTTTGGCGTAGTGCATTTGAAGCGGCTGCTGCTTTATCTGCACCCTTACCTGTGGTTCGGATAGATGCCAAAGCATTTTCAGCGTCAACTTTAGCTTGGGCTGTTAGCGGGCCTTTAAGGTAGCTGATGTGGCTCTCATAAAGATTAGCAATCTGCCCAATTTCAGCAGCGGTGCGGCCTTTGCCGCGGCCTTCACCTTTTAGTGTTCTTTCTTTTTCGCCTTCAAAATATGAAATGGATTTGTTTGTGTCTGTTGTTTCTGATAAAATTTCACGCTTATCTATCTCAAATCCAACAGAATCTATTGTCCAGCCTACATTTAGCCCATCGTTATTGGCGTCCAAAATTAAGTTGTTTATGTCACTCATAATCTCTGGACGTAGACCTTTATTTGACACAGCCTCATCTATATAAACGCCAATGGCGGTTTGTGCCTGGTTTTTTCTTTGGGCTTGTTGTTGAGTAAAAACCTTTGCCCTGCCGATTGCCAATTTGCTATCTATGGCGCGTGATAGATTATCTTTTACAAATGCCCTTTGGCTTCTTGTTAAATCAGTTCTGGAATCAATGTCAGCTATAGCGCCTTTTTTAAAAGCGCCTGCTTCTATGTCAAACCCACTGACGGTGCTGCTTTTGGGGTTATCAATTAACTGTTGTGCCTGAGGAACGTAGTTAGATATGGCTTCGTTTTTTGCTTCGCCAGCTTGCGCCTTTTTCTCAGCCATGCCAAATTGGTTGGCTATATTACTTACAGTTTCACCAAGACTAGCCATAGCCCTACCTGGCGCTTCAAAAGCAGCACTACTTGCGCGTTGACTTAGCTGCCCTGTTGCTAGCCTAACTCTCGGCCCTTGGCCTTTGTTGTAAATTGGTATTCTCATGCCTTACCCCATAAGTGAGGCAGCTTTAGAACCGCCTTGTAACAATGATTGATATGACTGTGTTTTTAAAGATGATGCACGGGCGCGCCCCTCTGCGCGGGCTAACGTGGCTGATGCCTCGGCTGCGGTCTGTTGCACATCGCTGGCATACTGCACACGCAGCGCATCCATCTCTGTGTTGAAGTAAGTGTCTGCCAGTGCCTGCATTGGACTTCCAGACATTTGAACACCTGATGCCGCTGTAGCAACCGTCTGTGTAGCTATAAGTCTTTCTGACTGCTGGCGTAGGTTAGCTTCCTCGTCTACCTTTTCACGGGCTTGGAGAATAGCCTCGTTTTCCATGACCTTTGCATTGTATTCAGCAGTTTGCTTGGCAGCTTTAGCTGCGGCCTGATTGCCTTTGTACCCCATGATGCCGCCGCCAACGGCAGCAGCAGCAGCTAGTTCAATCATTACAACACCCTCGCCATGCGGTAATAGTCGCTACCGTCTGGCCCAAACTTATACATAATACCTTCATCTTCAAACCCCATCCATCTAGCAAACCTAATCGCCTCTGGGTCGCCCATGTGAATACTTGCTTGCACACGATGTAAACTCGTTGTTGCCAGTATACTACTAAACAGTGTCTTAGCATACCTAGCCAGTGACAGCTTCCATTTCGGTGCATGTTTCGACAGGATTACCCAGCCCTCACCAACACCAGCCCACATCTCATGTATGCCGCCAACAGCAACAACGTCCTTGTCGCCCATGATTGCATAGCCAATCACTTGCTGCCCGTTGTCAAATGCAGCCCTCATGCTTTCTGGAAAGTCAAAGTCAGTCTCAATGCTGTTAATAAGACTAGAGTTGAATGGTACAATCCTAAGCATCGAAAGTATTTGACCTCCTCATAATAGCAAGAACAGTCATAGGCAACGGCTGTATCTGCCGCACAACTACCCTAGCATCATTCTCATAACCTGATGGGAAATACACTTCTTTATCGCCAGTAAAGATTGGAATGGCCTCATCCATTGCCATGCTACTATCGCGGAATGGCAAACGGTCTAGGTTAGACAAGTCCGGCCCAAACTCCACACCAACTGTTTTATACAATCTAGCTGTAACGCCATGTATACGCTTTATCTTACCTTGGGCTACGCCATCATCTGCACCAGCCTCTATGCGCAATGTCTCTAGGACTGAACTGTATCCGTAACCCACATGAACTTTAGACGCGCTTCTATCTAGTGTTATTGCACCAGCAGATACTGTTCTGTCTGGGTGGGTCGCGCCATCAGCCAAGATAGACACAACTTCACCCTCTAGGTGGTTTAAGCCTGTAATCGTGCTGGTAGCTGTGCTGTCGTAGGTAAGGCCACTGTCTACAAAGAACGCATCAGTTACATCATCGCCAAACTCAATAGTCTTGATAAACTCAATATGGCGTACTGTGCTTCCATCAATCACACGCCTTACAGAAACATACACTTGGTCTTCTGCGCCACTTGGTATTGACGTAACACTTTCGACTATGGCACGGGCTTCATCTGTAGCCGTTAACCTAGCTGTATCTGAACTTTTGATTGTAAGGACACCGCCAGGTGTAGGGGATGACTCTACTATAGTAACAACAGCGGCTGCTGGGTTTTCCACAACAAAATCAGCATGTGCATTAACAGCAGTAAATATATTATCCGCTGTGGTGTTGTTGCTTGAGTGAGGTCTAAAACCTAATGCTGAAGCTGGCGATGACGCACCAGCAGCTTCAGACGTAAATGTTACAGTCTCACCATTTGATTTTGTCAATACAAGCGTAGTGCCTGTAGCAATGTTAGCGTAGTCACTAACTGTAATCGTAGCATGTGCGCTAGTTCCACCAATGTTATGGTCATGCCACCCAACAGCGGCATTTGCACGGTCATAGGTCAAGCCAACTAAACGCCCATCAGTATGCACAAACCACAAAATCAACTCTGGTTCCTGTTGCCAAACCATGTCAGTCAAGCCACCACGCGGTATGTGGTCAGCTAAAATAGTCAAGTCAATTCCCAACAAGCCATCAGTGTTCAAGTCAAATGTAATCTCTTTAACTTTCTCTTGGCCTTTCTGGATAAGAATAGTGCTGTTACCAGCGCGTACTGGCCTGATGTCAGATGTGCCGAATGTTGTTTCACGCAGCACGTTTACGTTTGTAGGTGTAACTGGCTGGGAACCTGTGCCGCCAGATAACGTAAACTCCGCGCCTGTTGTTAGAACTTGCAAAAATCTGGCTGGCAATAGATGCCTAATAACATTAACTCTATCAGACGCAATCGTAAGGTTTACCGCGTCCGAGTCTAGCGTACCTGGTGTCTGGTTCTCAAAGTCTGCCGATACACTGCCAAATATGGTCTGTGGCTGCCCTGTAGTGCCAGCAAAGTATAATCGTTGCTCATAAAAGCCAACAGCCCGTGGGAAGCCCTGGTCGCCGCCAAAAGCACCCAATGACCACTTTGTTGTCGTATTACTTGAACCTACAACATGCTCTGGCAGTTTAGTTATGCCAATGGCATTAGTCTTTACTGTGGCTGTGACTACTGTTGCGCTTGTAAATCCTGTAATTACAACATAACCATTAGCGTCATGCTGGTATTCCCATGTTAACGCGCCATACACCTCACTGCCTTCAAGGTGGACAGGAGGAGTGTTTCCAGATGTTTGCGTGTTGCCAGTAGTGTGCTTATAAACATGCCCGTTAAAACGAACTTTAGCATTGTTAGCATAACTTGTTGACGCGGCCCATTCATCGTAATGAACTTCCAACACCTCTCTAAAGCGTATGTATCTACCTACATCTGCACTGGTAAATAAACTAGCTGAAGCTGTAATCGTTATACCAGAACCTGTTTGCGCAGACGCATACAAGGTTGTTGTAGTTACATTCTCGTCAAGATACGGGCCATCAACAAAGTCAATGTCACCTATAGTAAAGCTAGTTGCCGATGTTCTTGTTAGCTTTGCTGGCTCATGGCTTTTGTGCGCTAGGTAAACAATGTCAGCAGACTGTGTATAATTTAGCTCAAATATTTCTGTAGCACTGTAAGTTGTCGTAACTTCCACAATCTTACCAGCAGTGCCTCCGCTGCTGTAAGCAGTAAAGCCAGTGCTATTTACACCTGACAGCGCGAACGTATTTGTAGCAGTGCTGGCTACAGTAAACTCTCGGTTGTTTAGTTCAGTCATACCGGCAACTGACTTGATAAACACCCTGTCTCCATTAGAAAAGCCATGACCGTTAGATGTCACAACTGCTGGGTTGGCTTGGGTAATGGCTGTAATTGTTTTTGTGGCCTCAGTAAGTATTCCACCATCCTTGTAAAAGCGGATATAATTCTCACCCATTTCTAGGACGTATGCTTGCTCATCACTGAACTCAAAGTTCATCAGGCGAACCTTGCCACCGTCCTTGGAACGCCCAGCAAAGAATGTGCCTGGTCTGCGCGTTACACCTCCAGATGGGTACACCAACATATTGTTTAGCGTTTGCGCAGCCTCGTTGTATTTCTGTAAATCAATACGGCCTTCTAGCTTTGGCGATATTTCACCAGCGCGAAAGTTGGTGATGATGCTGGATACACGGGCCATGTTACAACCTAAAGTTAGTAAAGGTGTCTGCGATTGGCTGTTCTGGGTATCCTTCCATAGCGTCTATTGACTTGGCTTCTCGTAATCTTTGTTCGTATAATCCCTGCATAGCCTGCGCCAAAGTAGAACTGCCTGTAACCCCGTAAGCAATTTCAGCAGCCAAACGATGCGCTATCGTAGATGTCAGCAAAGCATCATACTGTTCTGTGTCAGCCTCGCGGCCTATGTATATAATCTTGCAAACATTTTCGTTGGATAAAATCTTACGGCCTTCAATCTTGTACATGACATTGCTGTCATAAGCCGCAATCTCGTTATCCACACTGGTATCCCAGAATGACAAAAGCCGTAAGCAATACGGGTCTGTCGGCAATGTGTACTGAAAGTTAAACCCGAAAGCTGGCGCTGCGCTGTCTTGAGGTAATGACTTTCTAGTTACAGCCACGTTCCAAGGATGTGCGCGTAGCACGGAATCTCGGATTAAATCAAAGTTTCTGTTACAAAGCCTGGCTTCTTTAGAGTTTTCTGTTAGGGCTGTAATAGTAGCAGCGCCTAGCAAGTCTAGTGATTGGTTACATATATCAACAACTGATGGCATGGTTTACTAGCCTTTCAACTCTAATCAGTACGCCCTTGCTTAAATTCTTCTCGCCGCCCATAACAGGGCCGCGTTTCCTATATGCTTCTCTTGCTATAATCTTTAGCTTCTCTGTCGGTAACAATACCACAGTTTCATCATCAAGTATAAACGCCCAATGTGTTGCTTGTGTTGTAGCTATGCCACTTGGCTTGTTTCTACAAAAAAACTCCACAAACACATTTCCCGTCCGTGAAGCTACAAAATCCCTTTTTACCTCTATAGTGTTTCCACTGAGTATGCCGCCCAGCCATTGTTCAGCTATCTGACCTACTTCTAAATCCCAGCGGAAGTCTCCGCACGGCTTCATCATATCCCCTCCAAAGATGTATGGGAGGCGGCAGAACCGCCCCCCACATTGTTTAGTTTACAACGTACTGGATGACAAAAGCCATGTCACCACCAGTTCCACCTGTTGCATTAAAAGTTGCTGCAACGTAGTAGAACCCGCCTGGGTCAGAACTATCACCAGCCATTGTGTACATCTTCTGGCCTGTAGTGTTTAGGTCAGCGGCCTCGTAACGAAGCTCTGCTAATGCTGCACCATCGGCAACAGAAGTAGCAAAGAAGTCCTCGTCCTTAACAGCGCCAGCATCTGTGTAGATACCAACATTGTATGTGCAGCTTCCACCTAAAGCATCTGAGCCTACTTGCAAAGATACAATGGATGCGTTGCTTGGAATAGGTGCAAGCATAACGATATCATCGTCAGTGCTATCACCAGCAGCCAAGGCTACGTTTCCCTGAGCCACACGGATTACGCCGTGTAGTTCCTGGGCATCGTTAGCGACTTGAGGGGATGCCTCAAGATTCGCTACTAAGTCTGAGTTTTTAGTAGTCATCTTTTAGCTCCTATTAGTCAGGGGTTTCGTCACAGAAGATTTGGCAAACCTTGTTTTCTTCCATGCGCACCGCACCGATGCTCATGCAATAGTAAACCTGGGTTGCGTAACCTTTATCTGCACGCTCATCAATACGGGCAGAAATGTCTTTGCCCATACCTAATGTAAGACCATCTTCAGCCCACACAAAGCATGTGCGAACATCTGTGGCAGAAACAGCCAAGCGGTTCGACATGACAAAGCGGAAGCCCATGAATGTGTCCACATCGCCAGATACCAACGCCTTGACGGTGTTGAAGTCTGATGAGGTCACTTGAGTTGTTCCAAGCAAGTCTTCAATCTGCTTTGGGCCAACTGCAATGTAACGTGGGATAGAAGGGTCAACGTCTGCTAGGTCTAACTTACGCTTTGCTTCAGTTAGCTTTGCAACGGTCAATCCATCGTTTGATGATGCTGAACCAACAGAGTTGGCTGTCGCATCTAGGGTTGCTGAACCACTACCAGTTTCGCCTGTTGAGGCTGTGCCTGTTGCAGCGGCAATGATGACATCATCCATCGCACGACCCATAGCAGCCGCAGCAGCTTGGGCATATGATGAAGTCGGGTCAACAAGCATACGAACCTTATCTTGGTCATCAATCAGGTCTGCATACTCATAGTCAGCAAGACTCAAACGTCTACGCCCGTGTGGGGTATCAATCTGAGGTGTGTCGGCATTTCTTGATGTACGAAGCTGCGCTGTCGCTACACCAATTTGGTCAATAAAGGCATTTTTGCCAATAACATTCTCAATACGCACCGCATCACGAAGACGAGAACCCATCTGCTGTGATAGCATCTGCACGTTCGCAGAATATTGTTGTACAAAGCCCGTGGTGATTTGTGATGACATATCATGTCTCCATTGTTTTCACAGGTTTAAGTTACAGTAATTGCGATGCGCTACCCTTGCGGACACTTCTAGGTTTTTTAGCTACCGTTAAGCTATCGTCTTTCCGATTGTCTTTAGGACGGATTTCTCCGCTACCCTGCATGACCACCTCCCAATACTTATCAAAGAGGAGGTCAGGATTTACTACATCTCTCTGCGTACCAAACTCTAACGCAGTTCTTAAAACTTCAAGCCTTAATGAACGATAATCTAACTCATCCATGTATCTGACTCATTAAATCCGCAACTCTCTTTACGGCTTGTTCACGGCCTACAGGGTTTTTCCTATCCCAATAAGCGTGACTTCTATCATTCATAATCGCGTCAACCTCTGCTTGCGCAGAAGCTGGTGTCATTATACCCGACTGTGACATTTCTGCAACAGTATCTTCACTTGTAACACTTTGGCGAAAATCAGCAATTTTTGCGAAGGCTTTTATAAACTCAGGATTATCCCCTAACTTTGAACCGTCCTGTAAAGTAATGTTAAACATTTCTGGGTCAGCAAACTCTTGCGCTGCACTAGCAGCAGCCGATACTTTTTGGTCGTAAGCACGGCCCCACTCTTGCTTTAATACTGACTCAGTGTTCTCACGGGCAACTTCAACTTGTTCCATTGTAGCTGAGTCTGTTTGTTCTACGCTGCTTTTGTAATAATCAAGTACACCTTTGGCCTGGTCGGGCGTAAGGCGCAACTTATGCGCAATATCTGCGTAATCAGACGCAACTTCCTCTGTAATTATGTTTCCATCAACCTCTATGTTGTAACCTTTAGAGTCTTCTGGCCTACCCAATCGGCTGTAAATCCTGTCTAAGTCCTCATCTGTAGGGTTTACTGGCATCGGTATCTTATCCGCGCCGATTAGTTTTTGCGCGTTCACATAGGAACGGGCTAGGTTTCCGACATCTTTGATGGGTGAAATGCTAGGGTGTCCACGCAATTCTTCTGGTATCAATTCTAAAAACTCGTTACCAGACCCACCTGATGCTACTTCTGCTGGTGTCTCCATGACAGTCGCAGTTTCTGGCTGGGCTACCTGTTCGACAGTTTCTTCTGACATTTATTCCTCTTTCATCATGTTATGGATATGAAGGATAACAGCACGTTTCCCTTCCTCAAATGCTGTAGCATTGGCATCGCCAGCTACATAACTAGAAGCACGATAGTTACACCTTGCCTCTAAGTCCTCTAAGACTTTGGTTGCGCCATCAGCGGTAAACGTCTGTCTGTAAAGGAATTTTATCTTTTCTATCTCTGGTGTCACTTACTAACCATCCTAGATGCTTGAGCAAGCTGGCCTGCGTTCTGTATGTCTTGTTGCTCTTGCATCATTTCCATTTGTTGCTGTTGCTGTGCGGCGCGTTCCTCACGAACCTGTTGCACCTCACGCTCTGACTTCAACGCAGTCTTTGGTACGCCTAATGCCTCAGTCACATGTTTTACTAACCCATCGGCATCAATGTGGTCGCCTACTGGTATGGACTGCGACAACGGCATAAGTATCTCTAACGCTTTCATAGTGCTGTTGAGGCTGCTTGATTTCTGCGCACGGGCTAGTGGCGACACATATTCAATATCTATATCGCGTCCTTGTATCATTTCTGGCGGCTGTTGAAGCATGTCACTGCGCAGCATTAGCGCAAATACACGGTCAATAAGAGGCCGAAGCATCTCATTCATCAATCTGCCCAGCACAGGGCCAATCACTCTCATGCGTTCTTCTTGGCGCTGTACAACCTCAGTAGCTGTCATATTCGGTGCGCCACCACTAAGAAGCTGGTCAACATAGAACGCTGAACGGATAGCTGTACGCCGCTGTTCTTCCATGCTTAAACCAATAGGAATGTTTGCGCCTGTGTTTAGCGGCGTAATCATTTCCCTAGTACCGCTTCTAAAGAAATTCAATCCCCCAGGCTGCGTTCTGATGGGCAAGAGGAATCCATCATCAGGAACAAGAAGGGGAGGGTCTATCTGTTTCTGAGCAGCTTGGATGATTGTTTTAGACATAAGATTCAACATCTTAACGTCAGGCAACGCAGTCATCGCTGGGGAACGCCCCATTGTTTCACCAGTCGCCTTCAAAAATCGTGGAACAATGTACGGGAACTCTTGGAAGCCACTTTCGGAAATCATCATTTTTGTTTGCATATCAATGTAGAATGATGCAAACGGCATGTTTTTGTTATCACGCTTGTTAGGGTCACGATTGATACGCGGCACAACAGCATGTAACAAATCTATTTCGTCATCTGGCTTTTCCTTAAACTTTTTGGCAATGTAATCACTAACATTATCAATGCCAAACCTCTGTACGGCTTGACGGGCTGGCAGCCTATACAACCTAAATACTGTGTCTACAATACCAAACTGGTTTTCTTGAACGTAGAACTCAGATATGTGGCGGGTACTAAAGCGTAAGTCACGGTCATCCATCTCGACAAACATGCAGCCTGTGCCAAATACAACCAGGTCTACATACATCTCATGGATTTCAGTTTCAAAGTTAGAGTGACTAAACGCCCTCATCATGCGCATGCTGGTGTCTTGCAACCACTCGCGCACCTCATCATCACGGCCTATGTCTGCATCTTTTAAGTCTAGGTGGAACCAAGGAGTTGCACCACTGGTTAGCATGCCATGAAGACTAGCTGATAATAAATCGACAGCCTGCAATGCAGTGCCATCGAATATCATTTCCATCCGCTTCTCGCCTCTGGAACGCTTGCGAACAATATCCGCTTTGCGGGGTAGCATGTAATCAGCCAATTCCTGATAATGCGTATCCCAATTATCCCTACGGGTCTTTAGTGAATCGTACCGCTTTACCAGTGACTTAATAAAATCTTGCATAGATTACCCCAATAATGTAGGTGTGCCGCCTGTGCCAGCAGGCGCTGAACCGCCGGTCATGCCAGCGCCAGCAACTATAGTAGACCCAGCGCCTTTTCTCTGACGTGCTTTCTTAACGGCTTCTTCAGACAATGCTGCTGCGCGTTGCGTATCTTCTTCACCAGCTTGAACTGGTGGTGGCGGTGCTACGGGTGCTGGTGGAACATAAACCTTTGGCTTTAGAAAAGACATTATGCGCTACCCCCTGTTGCAGCTTTTTCACTTGGCTTTGCGTAAGCTACGCCATAGCCTTCCATGATTGTGCCTGCACCACCAGACCTTTTGCCTACAGTACGGCGGCGTTCCTTGGATGCTAGGATTGTTTCATCAGGCACAACCTCTGGCGTTACCTCTGGCGTAACCTCTGGTTCCGGCGTTGGCATTTCGCCACTTAGCATAGCGCGGCGTTCTTCATCTGTAGTGCCAGCAACGATATCAAAAGTTTCCTTGCCAATTTTCTTGACTGGCTTCTCAATGACTTCTTCAAAGACCTCACCAACACCTTTAGTAACGCCTCTTGTGAATTTCTTAAATGTTCTTGCAACGCTGCCCATTGTCTAACTCCAACTGTGAAACCCTAATTTTTGCGTCTCAGTGCGCAACCAGTACGCATTTTTGTACCCTTTATTAGATAACATACTTTTTAAGTTTCGGAAACCTATAGCTATGCTACGCTTACCGCCAATAGCAATAAAGTCAACTAGCCACGGAACTGTGCCGCCACCATTATAACCGTCTGCTGGGAAACATAAGCTGTCTGTATACTCTACAACTTGGGCATAATTAGGAAACGCCCAGGTTGCAAAGCATATCGGCATACCAGAGTTATCTCTTAAAACCATGTACTGACCAAGCATCATAGGCGGTCGGATATACTTCTCTACCTCATCAACGCCCCACCAGCCGTGATAATCACTGTAATCAAGCAAATACTTGATAGCTTCTACATCTATAGACTTGCTCATAACGTGAATGGGTTATACTCCATCTGTGCTATTTGCTGCGGAGGTTTCGTAAAGTTACTTCTATTTTCGAGACCCACAGCGAGATACCGAAACGCATCTGCCGCATGTGACGTAAAATCATGCAACGGATGGTCTCTAAAAACTTTCCTACGTTCATCGAACTCTTGCCTGTACTGTTTCAAATAACCAACGCCTTCACCACATTTATCCTTATCAAAGTGGCACTTAGGTATCAACATCCTTGCTGCGTTAATACCATCGGCTATCTTCATCTTTGGTATTACCCTAAACCTAATACCAAGGCTATAGGCTGTCTCTAACCTGGACTTGCCGCTGCCCAACTCCCTGACCTCAATATCATGCGGCGCTAAATGGTCGCCATAAATGTATTCCTTCTTATTAAGAACATCCGCATAATGCTGCAAGCCAACACCGCTACTCTCGTAATAATCAATAACATTAACCGCGCCGCCACGGAAAATCTGGGCGAACCAGATAGCTGTGGAATCGTTTATCCCCAAATCCCAAGCAGTATGCACAGGGTACATAGGGTCATAAGGAACTCTAGTAATACGTCCATCATCATCAGCAGCATCCAACAACTTGCCGTAGTAAGCGCCAATAATAGCAGCAGTAAACGAACACTCGTATTCCTGTTCATACTGTTCGGGTGTCATCTGCGTCCTGGCAGCATCTAACTCCTCATCCTTAACTAGCCCACTCTCACTAGCCCGTACTATTTTATAATACCATTGTTCGTTACCTTCTTCTGCCTGGTCTTTGGCAGTCTGGAATAAATCATAAAAGTGATTATGCCCTGCCGGTGTACCTAGAAATATAGCCGCACCCTCTCTATCAGATAGTGCTGGCCTCACAACCTCCCCCCATACCCTTGGGTTCTGCATACCAAACTCATCGAACGCACACATATCTAAATAGATACCACGCAAACTATCTGGGTTCTCAGCAGATAACAGCATCAACCTACCGCCATTAGGAAAGTCCACACGCAGTTCTGTCTCATTAAAAGAAACACCTGGTATCACACCCGCATAGAACTTCACATAATCCCAAGCAATTCGTTTAGCCTGCGTAAAGGTAGGGGCTACAAACGCCACCCTTGGCCTTGGTAACTCGCAAGTAAGTGCCTTCTTAATAAGTTCATTAACAGCCCACACGGTCTTGCCAAAGCGTCTGTGCATGACCAGCACGTTCCACCGCTTCAAACTGTTGTGCATCTCTGCCTGTAAGGGCCGAGGCTTATAAGGTATCTTAACTGCTTGTGCCACTGTCAGTCTCCCACAATATCCTAACTGTACCATCACTGACCTCTACGCCAGCACGGTTCTTAGCTTCCCCAAACTTCTCAGGTAATACCTTACCTACCTTCCACCGTACATGATGCGCATAGTCTCGCAATACATTAGGGTTGTAATCCTTCCTACCATGCAACGCATCACCGTACAAAGTGTCTAACTCCTCTAAAGCCTTCTCCGCACTATACTGCTGCGCTTCCTTAACAGCCGCTGCAAACTCCTCATCCCTCTTGCAACGCTGGTAGAACGCAGTCCTGGACACGCCAGTGGCCTCGCATACGTCAACAATGCTATGCCCGTCTGCAATGCTGGATATGATTATGTCTGTGCGCTGTCTGGTAAGCTTGGTCATGGTTACTCCTGTGTGTGTGCTGGATAGTAGTATTTAACATATATAAAGCAGGCCGCGCCGTGTCGGGGGTGCCGCCTCTCAAAACATGCCCCCCTGTGCCTTGCGCTGGCGCGTGCTTTTGTTTTGCGTTGCGCGTGCGACTGTGGCCTGGCTGCAACACTGTGACATATTTGCCACACTTAGTTTTGTGTGATAGGCTCGCGGCGATTGCATTGCAGCGCGTCTGGTCTTGTGTGTTGTGCGTGTATGCAAATGTAAATCAAACCCCATTCAAAACAAAACCCCAACAATTCCAACACCTACCAAACACAAGCCACAGTAAGGCTTTGCGCTGCATGTGTAAACTTTTTTTATGTTTTGTGCATTTTTATGCTTGACCTATGCGCAGTATCCGCGCTAGGACTTGGTTAACGCAACAAACCTTGGAGGGTTAACAAATGCAAATCGACTATATCGAATCATCATCTAACTATGACATTGCCGCCGATGTCTATCTCACTCTTATGCATCACAAGACTGACAAGGGTGTTGATTATATCGACATTGAAACAGTGATTGCGCATCTCAAATTTCTTTATGAGTATGACCAAGCTCCGGTCGCCATTGCGATACGCGCAGCTAACAAGGAGGGTTAAACAATGCGTAAACTAGCAAAAGACAAAGCAATACGAATCGCTGAATATGCACACTATGTCCAGCGGCACGCAAATTATGAGCAGGCTTTATTCCAAGCCATTGCAAATTATGAGGGTGTCGAGACTCAAGACCGCCTTATAAACAATGCACGATGGGCAGCAAAAGAAGCAATCGCGGCGGCTGGTAGGCTTGGCCTTGATAGCCAGTTTATACAATCGGACATATTGCAAAGGGCAAAGTGAAACGGCTGGCAGGGGCAACCCTGCCGCCTCATAGCTTGCCTTGTGGGGCTGGCTATGCGGCGAAAGCCGACAACGCAAACAACCTTGGAGGGTTAAAACAATGCAAGCACCGACAGTAACAAACATGACATCACCATCAGGTAACAAGGTCAAAAACCAGTTTATCATTTACACAGATGATGGCTGCTATTTCCAAAGCTATAAGACCGTGATTGCTTTTCGCGGCGATGATGGCGCGATAAAGTTAGACCGTGATAGCTGGGATTATTCCACAACAACGGGCAAATATCGCAACATGTTTTTGGACATGAACAAAGCCGAGACATTGAAGGCAATCAAAGCCGGTGAAATCCAGCTAATCAATCTTAATTAGGAGGGCAACACAATGAGAAAGACGCACAACATTAACGCAGACAAATATCTGTCAATCAATGCTTGGCTGGCGGCACGTTATGCCAGAACAGACAAAAACGGGCGGCGCTGGCTTGACCAGTACATAGGCGGCAGGCCAAGCAAATATAAGCGGCTAGAGAAAGCATTTTTCGACCGTTATGTCATGGCAGCTAATAACTGGAGGGTTTCATAATGTTACGCGAAACAATCAAAGACATAATCTTTGCTGAGAAACAAGCCGAGTTTTACGAAACCGAAAGCAGCAAACGATATAAAATGTGGATGGCTGAAGCATACATTCTGCGCCGGTCAATAGGCGAGTTTCGCCCTTGGCACCAGCTAATCGCAATCTTTGACCTACGCGGCGAGGTGTAGACCAATGACACAAAAAGCTTTTGACGCGATTCTTTGTCTTATCGCTGGCCTAATGCTTATGGGCTGGATTGACTGGCTATGGCTGTTCGGAGTTCAAGACAGTCAAAGCTATACCTGGTGGGCTGTAATGACCTACCTTGCCCCATAAAAAAAAACTAGGGGCAGCACAATAATAGCCTGCCCTTAATCGTCTACTATATGAACCACAACAAGAGGGAATAACCAAACCATGCAGACGCTAACTTTAGAAACACAAAACAACGTACTCAACGCAGCTATCGCAATTGCAGCGGATAACTCAACCGAAAACATGGAAAGAGTCGCGGCAAAGCTAACACAAGCAGAACGCGACTATCTGCTAAGGATTATACAGCTTGCACAAGCCAGCAAGTAAAACAAAGGCAACAAACACTACCATTGACGGCTAAAGGGCTGTCAGTGGCCTTTAAATCGCTATTAAACCTATGGAGGGTTAAACCATGACTAAATCAGTTGAGACATTACAAAATCAGGTAGAAAAACTACAAGCAAAAAACAGGCGGCAGCGTGAAATGCTAGAAAATGCCCGAAGCCGCATCATGGAGATGTATGGAGAGAAACTAGGCGTTTATACAGACTGCCAGAAAGACATGTTGAAAGCACACAACGCCATAAACCAATTCTTGCACACCTTTGACGAGTGCGAAGGCGATGTTTGGATTTCCGATATCAACAGGCTGAGAAAGGCAAAGGATAAGATGCGGAAGAAATACGAAATCACACCACAAAAAGACAGCGAGGGCCGTGACATGTACTACCACTATAAATGGCAAGTGAGGGATTAGACATGCAGCTAGTATTTCATAGAATCAAATTCACAACCAACATAGCAGACCAAACAACATATCAAGACGACTGGCAGCTATGTGACACAAAAGACGAGGCAAGGCAGCAAATCCTTGCCTTGCACAAGATACACGGCGATGCGCTGGATTCCTGGGGCATTGCTGCAATCACAGACTCATCAGAAAAAAGCTGGGTAGAGAAATGACACCATCAGAACTTAGAGAAAGGCGGTCTTTCCTTGGATATACGCAGCTATCATTTGCTGAAAAGCTAGGGTTATCACGCCGCACAATACAAGCCTATGAACTAGGCGAGACAAGCATACCCAAAGTTTTAGAGATGGCTTTGGAAACAATTGAACTTGAGGAGAAATAGAAATGAAAATAGGTGATAAAGTAAAAGCAAAAAAAGGTTCCATGACAAGGTGCCAAAGACATTACGAAAGCACAGTTGGCACTATTGTGAAAGTTTACTCAGATGGTGATTTCAAAGTTAACTTTGGTGGTTGCGACTATTTTTCTGTTGAAGGCAAAAAATTAGTCAAAGAAAAATAGAGAAATGGGTGCTATGCTTAACAAGTTATGCTTAACAAGTTTGGCACCCTTTTCTTTTTGCAATAGGTACTTGGGTTGCAAAACAAGTAATGCTTAACTTGTTATGCTTAACACCGCTAATGCGGATTATACGAAGCAGCAAAAACCTGTCAACCACAAATTTATAAAGCATTGAAAAGGAGGGTTTCATGCTAGTGATAAAACCAATTACGAATCAGCAAGCCAATGAAGCGGTTGCGTCTTGGCATAGGCATAACGCACCATTGCCAGACCTACACATAGATTTTTGTTACGGCCTGTATGAATATGTCAGGCATACAGAGGCGGGGATTGGTGCAGAGGAATTGCTAGGCGTTGCTGTCGTAGGCAACCCATGCGGCAGACCTACAGGCAAAGACAGAAAGTTAATACTTGAGGTGCGGCGCGTTTGCTTCAAGCCTGGTACTGTATTCCACAAGCTGCGCAGATATTACACAGAGAAAGTGCATAAAAGAGAAATGTCGTTACGCACCTTGCCAGTGCTGGTGCAAAACATAGATGGCAGCCAGCCGTTCGCACAAGGCAATGCGATACCAGCCTATAAAATACCAAGTTACTTTTTAGCTGTCGCAGAGTTTTACACCAAGCAGAAATACACCAACATCAAAAGGCTTTGGACATACATACAAGACACAGAGGATGGCAAATACATAGAGGAAGCTGGTTATATCAGAGATAAGTACGTCAAGAGTCGTGGCAATGGACACACAGCCAAGCACAGATACGCTTTGGAGTTAGTCACAAAATGATTCCCGCACTAACATGCACCATGTTTCAAAGCTAATCGTGGCTATGTCATCCTTATTAGAGAAAGCCTCGTTGATAGCTGAGAGATACACAACGCAGCGAATCGGTTGCCTGTCAAACTTGTAAATGAGAACTGGCAGTTCGCCTGTTAATAACGCGGCGGCGCAAGTTTGTGACCACCACGCATCCTTGTGAATGTTATTGGCTGTTGTGTTTGCATACCGCTTGCACTCTATCAACCAGCCATCAAGACCAATCAAATCACCCTTGCCAGCCAGCCGGTACTGTTCCAGGTCACGCTTTACCTTTACGCCTAGCTGGTCATGGATTAGTAGAGAAACCTCGCGTTCAAAAGAAGCACCCTTGTTACGTCCATTGGTCATATCCAACCTACCTTTGTTTCTGTTGCATCACCATTCCACACAAACCAAGCATAGGCAGTCGTGCCATTGCCACTAGGCTTTTCATCGCCGCGCCATATGGTCAGGCGTTGAGAGAAAACCCAAACCCTAGCTGGCTTATAGGTGTCAAACAAAGCGACACGGCGAGAACGTCCTTCTAAAAAAGCAAGGCGTAAAAGCCAGCAATGCTTAACAGCTTTAAGAGAAATAGCTTTTTCAATAAATTTCTGGGCGTGTTTGTATGGTGGGTTTGTTACTATGTTTGGTGCAAGCAGCTTAGACTCCATCATAAAATCCACGCCAGATTGACCGTACCCATAGTCGTTTAGGTCAGTGCTGATGACGTTATGATAATGTGAGAAGGGTTCAGAGATAGCACCATTGCCGCAAGCTGGTTCCCACACATCACCGTCAAAACTTTCGACATCCATCAACCCTTCAACAGCAGTCAAAGGCGTAGGATAGAAGTCATCCTTCTGCCTGTCTCTCACTGTTCAAACTCTACATGAATGAGAAACTCGGCTGCGTCTTCCTCATGCACCTCACCGTCACCATCACAGAAATCACAAGTCTGCATCACGCCCTTGATAAAACCACCATTGGCATGGTCAATCACCTCGACCTCAACCTCATATTCACCAGCCCCGCCGCAGTCAGGGCAGTTAACGTAGTCGCTGGCTGTGGTGTTGTTCGTAGAAGTCATTAGCTTTTACCTTTCCATCAGTTGCTAGAGAAATACGCCGCATAGATTCGGGCGTAGGGAAACGCTGGTTAGATAGTATGCGAGAGACAGCAGAGACAGACAAGCCAGCTTTCCAAGCAAACCGCCGCATGCTAAGTCTTTGTTCTCTAATGTAATCCTGTAAATACATGCAAACACCATATATCAGTGTTGACAGATTGGCAATGGGTTGGTAAGACAGGGTATTGAAAACGCATAGCGTAAAACATGGAGGGTCAAATGCAAGAAGTTTGCATCGAAAAAGGTATCCCAATCCCCACGCAGGGGCGAGGGCTTTACAAGAGATTAGCTGATAATATGGAAGTGGGCGATTCAGTGCTGTTTACTGATGACCTGGGTGCTTTTGGAAACCAAAGATGGGCAGACGTAAGGGCTACTAGCTTGATACAAAGACTAAAAGCTATGGGCATGAAGGGAAGCAAAAGACTTATGAACAGCGGTACTCCGAAACAGGTAAGAGTTTGGAGAACGGAATGACCGAGTACACAATCCCAGACTATCGAAAAGACTTTGGCTGTTATCACAACAGCGCATCAGGTGGTACGCAATCCACCTATGAAAACCTGTTCAAGTTATACATCCGCAAAGAATACAAGATGCAGTTCCCTATGTCAGCCAGGCCAAGGGCAGGGCAGATAGTACAGCAGGGCTGCGACCATTACTTTGGGCTGCATGATTACTCGCCCGTCAGAGGCCAACAAGAGGGCTTGACGCTAGGCGAGGCAGTAAGACATGCCATGACAGAGTACATGGAATACAAGCCTATTAAATGGGATAACGGCAAGGACATGGAAGTGTTTGAAGCCTGCAAGGAAGCTATCCCAGAAATGATAGGCCATGCAGTCAGAGGCACAGAAGAATACTTTGGCAAGAACGTGGAGATGGTGGGCGAATACCAGCGCGTATTCAAAGATGACAGGCTAGACATACCTACCATTATGTTCTTGGATTATGCTGATGATACTAGGCAGATTGACCTAAAGTGTAGCCTGCCTGTAGCCAACCCGCCCAAGAAGGATGGCACAAGAACCTGGCGTATACCCAAACCAAAGACTGAACCCACCTGGAATCAGGTAGCGCAGCAGGCAGTGTATTGGAAAGGCACTGGCCTAGTTCCAGCCTTGCTGTTTGTTACTGGCGAGGGTTACAACCTATGTACTCCTGACAACTGCGACATGCTGAAGCCTGACGCATTAGAAGAAGCGTATGAAAGAATAGCGCAGCGGTGGCTGACTATACAGAACCTGATGAAAGCTGCTAATGGCAACTGGAAAACCCTGTTTGGTATGGTTGCGCCTGACTTTGCAGAGATAGCCCAGCGGCATGGCCCTGAGATACTTGAGATTGCCAAACAAACTTGGAGGGTGGAATGAAAGTACCAACTTGGGATGAGATAGCAGCAGCGTTGAGAATACCAGAGGTAAACGATAAGACTGACGCTATGGGCAGGGTTATTAGGAAAAAAAACTATAGCCAGACTAAAGTGAACAAGGGTTTTAATGTTGGTAAGCCGAAAGGGAAGGGTAAGTATGACTGAGATAGAACAGGAACATGCGCAAGCAATCGACTTTACACAAGAAAGATTGAACCGCATCGAACGAGACATGGCGCACATGCAAAAAGACTTGGATGAACTCAAGACTATGCTTGCGTCATTTATGAAAGCGATTACTGACTACAATGAGGAGGTGAATGACAATGACTAACATATGGCAGACTCTTAGCTGTATTGATGTGAATAAACACACTGAAAAAAAACAAGGCATGACGTACCTATCCTGGGCATGGGCTTGGGGTATTGTTAAAGACAGCTTCCCAAATGCTTCTTTTGAGAAACACCAGTTTGATGGGCCGAATGGCAAACGCCCCTATATGATTGACGAACATGGCTTTGCGTTTGTTATGGTTACAGTGCGTATTGAGGATGATGAACAGACAGAAATACTGCCTGTATTAAACGGCAATAAGGCTGTGCAGAGTCCTAATAGCTTTCAAATAAATACAGCCCTACAAAGATGTATGGTGAAATGCTTGGCTTATTTTGGTTTGGGCCATTACATTTATGCTGGCGAGGACTTGCCACCAGAAGATGATAATGATACCACACAAGTTCAGACGGTGGCTGTCGAGAAACAAGACCCTCCAAGTCAACAGTCTCCGGCCCCGTCTGAGCCAGTTCACGAATTTGTATATGATTCAAAGACTACAGAGATAAGCCTCCCGCAAACCACAGAAATGACCCGTGAACAACTTGACGAGAAGCATGACAGGGGCGTGTGGCAAGACATGAAATCACGCTTGCGTCAGATGAAACATGTCAATAATGTTCATACTCTGTTTGAGTCTATGAAGCCTAAAATACAAGACATTAAACAACGAAATCCAGAGGCAGCGCAGCAAATTGTTAAGCTGTTCCTTGATGCTGAAGATAAACTTACAACAGGAGAAGCCTAATGGCCTTGAGAAAAATCACAACTATTCGCTGCTTTGCGAATGACCCAGACAAGAAAGCAACCCATAGCAACTCAAACTGGAAGCCCTATGTAGGCAAGGAACCAGGTGATGTTGTTCTAAGCAAGGACACACGGCATCAAATCTCTGTCTTTGCAAATGAGGACGGTTCTATTGATGTAAGTATCAGTGAACGCATTGCAGAGGATTACACAAGCGGCGAAAGCATTGCTGCTAACGTAAGACAGGGCGGCATGCGCAAGATTGCCGAGTCAATGGAAACACCAGCAGCACCTAAGCCACAGATGGCACTCGATGATGAAGTCCCTTTCTAATCTGGAGACTGCCTTTCATGCTTTAGACCATTGCAAGGACATACTCTTGGAACGGTCTAGGTATGGAACGGTGGGTGATAACTTCCGGCAAATCAGTGAAATGGGGTCTATGATTACAGGCCACAAGATGACTGAAACACAAGTCTGCGCCTTTATGATAGCTGTAAAACTATCTAGGTTATCGGCAAAAGATGAGTTTGGTTTAAACTGTAATCACATAGATTCATTCGTAGACATCATAGGATATGGCGCTATTGCTTTAGAACTGCTGGAAGATGGCAAAGAAAAAGTTTGATTCACGGCAGATTGCATGCGCTGTATGTGGTCACAAACATTATATAAAAGATGGTGGATGGGTAATACTCGGGAGTAAGCAGCCTATCTGCTATTCGCTAAACAGGAGGGAATGTTATGGAAAGATGCGAGTGTTGTGGGCAACCAAAGCTAGGCAAGCCAGCAAAGAAAAGAGGAAGGTGGACATTCTTAAAGAGTTTGAAAGTTGGTGAATCACTTACATTTGATAACTGGCTTGAACATGAAAGGGCAAGGGATGCTGCGCGACACTACAACATCCCTTACAAATCATTCAAACACAGAGATGGTTCTGGCTATAGCCTAGTTATTTCTTCTTAGACTTCTTAATCTTTTTTTGCAAAGCGGTAGGCAATGTCTTCTGCTTTGCAGTTAGTTTCTTTGCTGGTCGGCCCTTCTTTGAACCGTAAGTTCCTACACCCATTGGCATTTAACAATCCCACTTCCTTAATGCTTTGTTGATACGACTATTCGGGTCACGCGCTGTCTTCTTACTTGTCAGCTTCTTCTTCATGCCTTTCATTCTAGCACAAAAACTCTTACGCCTAGCTGCTGACTTGGGCGATTTCTTTGCCTGCTTACGAGATACAGGGGCTTTTAGATTCATGCCTTGGCGTTTGGCAGATGCACGGCCTTTAGCGTTCAGACCGCCTGACTTACTCTTGCCTGCCTTGCGCTGCCATGCTGGTGACTTAGCCATCTTTCTTTAGCCCGTGGGTATACCCGTCTTGCTTGTTATATGTAAGCGACTCACCTCGACCGCCTTCAACGTAGCTACAATGTATCCAGCCAGAGTTGCCGCCAGTATAACACTCAAGAATAAGCTGGTCATAATCTAGGTTGTCCTCAATCCATTTTGCCAGGTCATAGTTATCTATGCCTGCTACCTCAAAGTCTGCTGCCTCACCCTTGGCATGTTGGCTGTCCAAACTACTGCCGATTGCAACGCATAACTCTGGGCTGCGATAACCAGATGACACTAGAAACGAACCAAACTCATCACGGATGGGCTGCAATATCTTTTCGCACAGCAGTTCCATAGCCTCAATGTGATGCAGTTCTGGGGCATTAGGAATACCCTTGCGTTCAGCAGTCTGAGACTTAACCATTTCTTCCAATGAGAAGTTAGGAGACAACGGAAAGGTCATTTCTTTTTCTTCTTTGCTGTCTTTGCGCTGCGTCTAAAGTTAGCAGCAGTCGGCGCACCCTTGCTTCCAGGCTTGCGCATCTTCTCACCAGACCCAGCAGCAATGCGTTTCTTTTTTGCATGAATGTTTGCGTATAAACCTTTTTTCATTTTGTCAGCCCCTTTGATTTTTCAAAACTACGCATGCCACCTAATCCTAATAATCCTAATAATACAGTCATTAGGCTATCCATGTCAAAAGATGGATAAGCCACAGCCTCTATGCCCATGTACGCAGTTACTACATCCATAGTCGGGAACACTAGGAAGTGGGCGAATAAAGCTAGGCTACAGCACCAGCCAACACTAGGCCGCCAGCCTGACACAAACAGGTTTTTTGACTTGGCTTCCTCAGCATTGACAGCTAACTGGCCCTTGGCTAGTTCTTGCGCGTGACGTTCAGCCATTGTAGCTATTTCGTGAGCCAGCTTGTTCTTCTGGTCTTTGTCCTCGACAAACTTGCCAATTAAATCAGTAGCTGGGCCGATTAGTGCTTGTAACATTACCTTGCCTCTAACATAAGTTTAAGTTTTTCTATTTCTATTTCTAAGTCGTGAACTCTTGCAACCGTATCTTGTAAAGACTTGGGTGGTTGAAACTCATCAATCCAGTTGTCGTTCTCCTCAACTTCTTCCATTGTTAGTTCAAGATTGTGTTCAAGAAAGCTAATGCGTTCTGTCAGTCCAAAATAAACCCAAACACTGACTGCCGTGAAAGCAATCATGCTTATAAGATTCCGCAATGGAATTGTTATTTCGCTTGCTTCGTTTAACTTTGTCGCTGCTTGTTTCATTGGTTATCTCTACGTCCTCTTACTGCCGCCAACGCTTTATTAAATGAATAAAACTCCGCTTTATCTTCATCAAATAACTTAGGCGACATGCGCTTTGACTTTTGTTGCACCTCAGAAACTGGCAAGAACACTGCTTTCCTATGTTGATAGCCCACACAGCATAATATGTCATAGTCCTTAACACTCCCAATAATTTTATTCTGGCGTCCATGCCCAAACTGAAAATGGTAACACGGAAGGCGCTTGCCTTTCTGTAATAGTAGGCTCGCAGTCTTAACTTGTATCCTGATAAATTCATCATCTTTCCACGCTAGTAAATCAACCTTATCTTGCGGACACATAGACACCCGCCAACCTAATGACAACACAATGGCAGCGGCTTGATACTCACCGATAAGCCCTGTTGTCGTACTCATCCAATGCCAATCGCTTTTGCTGTTGATACCATCACTGTGATAAACAGCCCGATTACTACGCAAGCAAGCGCAAGGACAGCCAAGCCAATCTTCATGTTATCAATCATTTCTTGCTGGGAAAGCGCGGCTTCTCTACGCGCCTTGGCCTGGGCTTCCCTGGCCTCTCGTATTCTCTTAGCACGTTCATCTAGTATAGACTGCCAAGTGCCAGCACCAAATCTGTGGTCTGTTAGCCTCCTGATTTCAGCAACCTGTTCAGCAGCTAACCGTGCGTCTATCAGTTCCTTTGCAACACTCTCAACGCCAAACTGGTCTGCTATACCCATGCCGCCTTTCTTGTTGCTTGCAGCCTGGACTTGCTGTTGACCGTTAAGCA